>SMVA01094680.1_pt1 | contig 12217 bp, 9 predicted proteins | sample 2456451 | NCBI WGS metagenome assembly SMVA01 (sample SAMN11095933, study PRJNA526329) | marine sediment metagenome | biome: Marine sediment; feature: Surficial sediment; material: Deep marine sediment; isolation source: Hadal surficial sediment | place: Pacific Ocean | collected 2014-05 | depth 0-1...
GTTATCTCGACAACCGTGACGCAAATCATACCGCCCCGTGGCTGACGACTCTAGCGCGCTACGGCAATCGATACATTCGTCGGCGTCCGAAAACGAACAGGAACGCGAGACCGGTCGCAAGCTGCAGCACCGAGCCTGGTTCCGGCAGGGTGGTCGCGTCCATCACATAGAGTCCGCCCTGGAGATCACTCAGCAAGACGCGATCCAGACCGAGGAAGGGGTAGACGCCCCAGTTGCCGTTGTAGTTATGCGGGCCCGTGAGATAGGTGTCGTAGTGGCCGACCTTGACTGGGCTGGAAGGGTTGCTGATGTCGATCACCACGATGCCGGCCTCGTACCACGCTACGAAGAGAAGCGTGTCGTTGAAGAGACCGGGTTGTGGGGCGAGATGGCGCTGATCCCAAGAGAGGTGCGGTCAATCGTCGACAACAAGACGGGTAGCGCGGGATTCGAAATGTCGAAAATCTGAACTTTTCCATCGCTATTTTCTTGAGCGGTGACCAGAATTGTTCCGTCGGACGAGGCCCAGCTGGAGTGGGACCAGGCCCCGCTCGGCACCGTCCCGAGCAGGGGCGGCGCGGAGGTTCCGATCGTACTGGTGTCGTAAATATAATGAAATCCACTCCCGATACCCGACACGTAGAGTCGTGTGCCGAGTGCTGTCATGTCGTGAATTTCACCATCCGGCGTGATGATATCTCGCACATAGACAGGGCTCGCCGGTGAACTCACGTCGAAAACCTTGACGGTACCCGTGCGATCATTCGCCAGGTACAGATAGTCCCCGGACTTCGACAAATTGTGGATGTCGTTGAAGCCGCCCTGCGCGCTCGTGATCTTCGCGAGCAGAGTCGGGGTCGCAGGAGTCGAGACGTCCACGATATGGACTCCGTCCCCGTCGTCATCCCCAAAATAGCCGACGCCGTCATACACCTTCACATCCTTGAACAGGCCAGTGCCTGTGGCCGGGATGTACGTGGATACCAGGCTGGGGTTCACTGGGTCCGAGACGTCGATGATAAAGACTCCCACGCCGTTGAAGACCCCGACATACGCGTAGTCACCTTCGCCCCAAACGTCGCCGTAGATATCCACCCCGGCAACCGGATCAAGCTGCCCCACCAAATCGATGGAACCCGCGAGCGCGCTCACGGAGAGCAGCGCCGAGAGCGCAAACCCGATCACCCCTAACAGTCCGTTCGCCAAACAACGTCCTGTCATGTTTTCTCCTGCTAGGCGGCTTCGCGGTGGGTGCCGCGATCGCTTCGTAGCCCTCGCAACGTTCACGAGTGGGAAGAACAGGGGCATTTTCTTGAAGCCCGACCTCGACATCATCTCATATGGGGAGCGATAACGGGGCGAAATCGTTCGCCCCGATCCTCGCAGAAGCGATTTTGGCTCACAGCCAGCAATCAAAGCGCCACGGGTGAACCGGCCCATCCGGGGTGTTGCGAGCTACGCCCGGCCCCGAGACCCTAGGCCCACGACACGAAGCGCTTACCGAACTTCTCGAGAACTTCCTCGTGGTTTTCCACGAAGTCCGAGATCTTGTCGGAATGCACTTTCTCGAAGAAGGTGCCCTGCTCGAGCGCCTGTTGGATCTCCGTGTCGGAGACATCCAGTTCCAGCAGATCGAACATCCGGCGGAAGTAAGCTGGCTTGTCGTGCAGGAAGTCCTCGTAGAGCAGTGCGTGGGTCCGGACGCCGGCGCGTTTCAAATCTTCCATGAGTTGACGCTTCTTGGCGTGCAACTGCTCGCACAGGTCTACCGTCCGGCCCAGGCGGTCGCAATTGATGTTGATCGTGGGGATCTCATTTCGAGTGATCTCACCCTGGGCGAGCTTGAACTGGATATGTCCCTGCTTACCCGTGCCGTCACCGTGGTACTTCGACAACCCCCATCGAAACACATCCTGGCGCACCGCGATGAAGACGACCACGTTGTTTCGTTTTAGATCCTCGATCAGCTGCGCCTCGAAGGCTCGATCCTTGCCCGGGCCGAAGACATTGCGGCTCAGCCTGCTCAAGAGTCCACGGGCTCTGGCCTCGCGCCAACTCCGCTTCGGTGAGCGAAGCCGCATCTTGAATCCGACCGCGGTATCGGGTCCGATGCTCGCGAGCCCGCGGGGCGCGGTGCGGGTATAAACCTGGTTCAGGCGCTCCATGTCGATCGGGCCACCGGAATACAGGACGTCGAAGCAGGTGCTCAAGTCGGCCTCGGTCATCGGACCCCAGTTGTGCTGATCGAAGGGTTCCCAGCCCCCACCGTTATCGTGGTGAACGACCGAGATCCGCTCGAAATTGTCGAGCAGACGCACCAGTGGGCTGGTGCCTTCCTTCTCTTCAAAGAGGACGATGAAGCCATTCATGGACATGCACTACGTTGAACGCCCGAAGAACACACCAATCAACATAGGCTTTCCCTGTGCTAGCGCCAGCGATCGATTCCCCTCGATGGTTCTTCGCTAGACGATCTTCGTGCTCAAGAATCGAGTAGGCGGCGAAGCGCGGGCATGCCCAAGGCTTCGAGGCGGGTGATGTTGACGGTGGGAATGGACTCGGGATCGAGATGGGCGTCAACGGCGCGGGAAACGCTGGACTCGCGAAGCAGGTGAAGCATCGGATGGGGGGATCGATTTGTGAAGTTTCCGATCGCATCGGGATCGGCCCCTTCAAAGCGATAGTCCGGGTGAAAACTGGCGATCTGGAATTTCTCCTGAAATCCTTCCGCCTCGAGGAGGGCTTCGGCGACTCCGAGAAAGTCGTTGAACTCGATGAAGTCTTGGAACACCAATGGGTGAACGATCAGCGTGGAGTCGAGGTTGGCGCCTGCGCTCGACTCGAGATGGCGAATCTCCGCCACGAAGAGCTTGGCGAGTTCGTCTTCCGTACTGGCATCACTGACTTCGACGCGTAAACGCGCGGCATCGATCGATCGACGTGCGAACGGACACAAATCGAGACCAATCACGATGGTTTCGATCCAGTGCAAGGTCTGGATTCTGACACGCTCGGCGTTCATCAACGACCGCGCCGCCGCGGTCGCGGCTTGTTGCGGCCATGTTTTTGCTTTTCAGGCGACGCTTCGACAGGCTTTTCCCGCCGAGCCTTCTCTTTTGCGCGAAATTTCTTTCGCGCCTTCTTGATCTCACGCTCCTCTTCGGTCTTTTTGGGCCGACGCAGGCTCGCGTGTTGGCCGCTTCGATCACCTACCCTCGATTTCTTGGCTGCGGGGCGGGTTTCTCGATCCCGTATCGCGATCACGGCTTCGAAGGCATCCCCCTCCGCAAAGCCCTCGAGTCTTGGGAAGTCTTCGGACGGCGGCGCCTGGCGCAATTCGTGAAGGAGGACCGAGGCGCCTTCAGCAGCCCGGGTCACGACATCGGTGAGGCGGCCTTTGGCCGAGTGATCGTTGCGACAGACCAGCAGGCAACCACCCGGTGTGAGGTGCTCCAGACAGGCCGCCACCAGGGCCGCCTGCTCTTTGCGCGCAGACCAGAAACGACGCCCGACGGACGCCGCCGTGGGAGGATCGAAAATAATCCCATCAAATCGGTCCCGGTTCGACAGCTTCTCAACAAAACGCAGCGCGTCCATCTTGACGGCGCGATGCCCCGCACCCAGTGAATTGCTCGCAAGATTGCGTTGGAGTGTTTGTAGATAGCTATTCGACAGGTCTACGCTGATGACTTCGTCCGCTCCAGCTGCAAGTGCGGCCACTGTGTACGCGCCGGTGTGGCAGAATAAATTCAGCCAGCGACCGCCTCCGCGGCGCTCGATCACGCCAGCGATACGCTCTCGGTTCGCACGCTGATCGATGAACAGGCCGAATCCGGCTCGCGAGCGGCGAGGGTCCGACAATCCGTTATCGACTTCGAAGCGCAGGCCGCGTTCGAGAACCTCGAAGGGCTGGCTCCTCGGCGTTCCGCGCGCGACATCAACACAGACATACTCCCCTTTGGGTGCATCGGCGAAATTTCGGACTCGCACCACGGCTGGATCAAAGGGCAAGGCCTTGCAGAGCGTGTCGATGACCGCGCTTTCGAACAGCGCGCACCCGGACCACATCCACACGACGCGCAGCTCATCCCCCAGCAGATCGACTGTGAGGCCCGGTAGGCCATCGGCTTCGCCGTGAACGAGTCGAATCGCCGTGGTCGCCCTTGGGCCCGTCATCCCCGCCAACAATTTGGAACGCCGACGAAGAGCCGCGAGCGCGGCGCTGGCGACTTCCTGCGCGCCGTGGCCCGAAAAGCGCCGCGCCGCGATCCGCCCCGGCCCTTCGATTCGGCAGATTCCCGCGTCACTTCCGTCCGATCCGCGAATTCGCGCCAGTGTCCCCGGGCGAAACCCTCCGACATCGGACGTCTCGGTGTCCGTCAAGATCCACGGATGGCCGCGTCCGAGCGCGTCAAGGGTCGAGTCCGAGACTCGAATCGACTCGGTCCGCCCTCGCTTCGAAAACACAGCTTCGCTCGGAACAAAGCCCTTCGGCTCGTCTGCTATCGCATCGATTCCCTCAGACTCGATCGCAATGCGTCGGCTGTACAGTCGAAGCCCGCCCGAAACCATGATCCCACCGAACAAAGGGTCTCCGAGTATCGAAGCACGCGCTCCGGCGAGGTGCGCCCGCAGCTGATGGGTGCGGCCGGTGACGGGTTCCAGCAGGACCTCACAAACGTCTTCGAAGCTGCGAATCACCCGAAACCCAGTGCGCGCGGATTTACCGTCGATCCCAGCTCGAAACTCCCCCTCACTCCAGGGAAGTGCGGGGACGATCGCGCGATACTCTTTGCACACCTCGCCCACATCGAAGGACTCGTAGAGTCGAGCTGCAGCCGCACGCGAGTGCGCGATCAACCACACCCCGCCGACATCCGCATCGAGGCGATGAACCGGCCAGATCTCATCGAATGCGACCCCGAGCTTTTCGGCGACCAGGGTTCGCGCATCGGGTCCATCGGTTACCGCCGCGTGACTCGGCCAGCCAACGGGTTTGGTGACCACACTGAAGTCATCGCCCTTCTGCAAAATCTCCACGCCGAATCGAATCGGAGCGTTGACTCCCTCGCGCACCTGGCCCTCGACCTTCAATCCCGGCAGGACGCGGAAACGGAGGTCACGCACGACCTCTCCGGAGACCCGAAATTCACCATCGAGAATTGCGTTTCGACGTTGTTCGCGACTCGAGCGCGGCCAAGCCCTCTCGACCATCGTGTCGAGCGAGCCGCCGGTTCCCGGCGCTCTAAAGAGCAAATTCTTCAAAACGAATCAGCCGGCGAAGACGGGCGCGAGTGCAGTGTTCATTGGAATGGGCTCCCGATCGCAGTCGCGCCCTGGGTCGCGCGTTCCTGCTTGCGATCGAATCGGGGTTTCGGGAAAGAGTCTGCGCTTTCTGGATCTCCAGTAGGTCAATTTATCTCAGATCCGCTCCTCGGACCACGGCGGATTCTGTGCGAACGTTCGAAAGTGGAATCCTACGACGTCATCATCATCGGAGCGGGTGCTGCCGGCTTCATGTGCGCGATTACGGCCGGGCAAAGAGGTCGTTCGGTGCTGCTCCTCGATCATTCGAACAAGCCGGCTCCGAAGATTCGAATCTCAGGAGGCGGCCGCTGCAACTTCACCAATCGGGGCTGCACGCCAGCCAACTTCTTGTCGAATAATCCGCACTTCTGCATCTCGGCTCTCAGCAGCTACACCCAGCACGATTTCATCGCGTGGGTCGAGCGCCATGGCATTGCTTATCACGAGAGAAACCTCGGCCAACTCTTCTGCGATGGATCCGCGCAGCAGATCATTGAAATGTTGGTCTCGGAAGCGCGCGATAAAGGCGTTGCGCTCCGATTGGGGAGTTCGGTGGATCGCATCGCCAGAGGTTCGACCGATTTCGTGGCCACGGGAGACCGCCTTGCAGCTCGCTGCGACTCCCTGGTGATCGCCACGGGTGGCAAGTCAATCCCCAAGATGGGCGCAACCGGTTTCGGCTATGACATCGCTCGTCAATTCGGCCTGAAGATCATCGATCCCCATCCCGGCCTGGTTCCCCTCACCTTCGACGATCAACGCCGAGTAGAACTCGAGCACCTTTCGGGAATATCGCTAGATGCCGTTGTCTCCTACAAAGACATCCAATTTCCAGAGGCCCTGCTCTTTTCGCATCGTGGACTCAGCGGGCCTTCGATCTTGCAGATTTCATCCTACTGGGAGGCGGGCCAACCCGTGGTGATCGATCTCGCACCCGAGGAAAGCGTCTTCGAGTACCTCCAACAACGTAAGCGTTCGAACCCTCGCCAACAGCTCTCGACCGCGCTCGCCGGAGTGTTGCCCAATCGACTGGCAAAATGGCGAATTCAGGATTTGGGCCGCGACAGCAAACTCGCCGAACTTCCCGACGCACTGCTACGCGAGTGTGCCGAGCAAATCCACCAATGGAAGGTTCTTCCCAGTGGCACCGAGGGCTACCGAACGGCAGAAGTCACCGTTGGTGGAGTCGACACCGCGGAGCTATCGCAAAAGACCTTCGAGTGCCAAAGCGTCCCGGGGTTGTATTTCATCGGAGAGGTAGTCGACGTCACCGGCTGGCTCGGCGGATATAATTTCCAATGGGCCTGGTCTTCAGGATTCGCGGCCGGCAAACACGCCTAACGCACAGCTCGGGCGGCAGCTCGCCGATGTCGGGATCTATTCGGAGACGCTCAAGGATTGAGCTAGTTTCGACTCACATCCGTCACGCGAAGCGGCCGCTTAGGTACTCAATGATATCTTTCGATTCGTACATCCATTGCACCTCACCGCCCTCCCCTTCGATGCGTAAACATGGCGTCATCACCCGGCCCCCTCCCACTTCGAGTTCACTGCGATACGGATCCGTGCGGGCGTCGCGCGTAGCGATCGAGACATTCAATCCATGGATCGCGCTGCGCACCTTGATGCAGAACGGACAGAGCGGAAATTGATACAGCACCAGGGATTCGGCTTCTTTTTCCACTCTAGCTCGATCCTCTTCACTGCGTACCATGGGCTTGGGCCGCGTGAGATAGCTGATCCAAAGAATGGCCCGACCAAGCACTTGGCGAATGAAATTGAGAATCATCGAACACCTCCATGAATCTGTGATGGCTGCGGTTCTGGCCCTGCCTACAAGTATAGATGGTACTTCATACCCCGAGGTGATGGAAAAGTCTGGCGTGGAGAAGAACCCATCTGCAGTGCGGGTGGGCGTGGACGTTAGGGCGGTGGCAGATTCGGAGAGCCTGGGCTGTGATCTTGCGGAGAGGTCGCGCCGGTGTGCAGCGATTCGAAGCGGCGAAGCGCGCTGACGATCAATACCAGGCAGATTCCCCCCGTGGCCAACACCCAGCCCGCTAGCGGGAGCATGCCGCCTTGTTCGACCAGCACGGCCGCAATCCAGGGACCGGGCACGGCTCCGCCATTCCAGAACGCGTCGCCTGCAACCGCCCAACGACCCCGGTCATCCAGTGCCGCCAGCGCGCCCATCAAGTACGGAAGCAGGAAATTGTACGCGAAGGCCCAGAGCAAGTTGAGCGCGCTGTAAGCAAAGTTGGATTCGAACACGGCGAGTCCGGCTGCTGCAACAACGTTCAACCCCAAGCCAATGCTGATCGGCCAGACTCGTCCCCAGCGTGTGCCCACCGCCGCCGCCACCACGCCACCGGCCAATCCAAGGAAACTCGTAACACTCAAAACGGTTCCCCTCCCGTCCGCATCCAGCCCTGCGCGGATTCCGATCTGGTCGAGGAATGTAAAAATGCCGCTCTGGCCTGCCTCGAAGGCGAACATTCCGAGCATGACGGCCACTGCAAGCATTCGATTGGGCGCCGAGAGCAAGAGCGTCACCAAGCCCCCTTCATCGACATCGCTCCTGCGTGGTGGCAGCAACCAGCGACACAGGGGCAGCGAAACCAAGGCCACTGCCGCCATCATGAGGTAGCAACCAGCGGGGTCCGTCTCTGTCATTACGTATGGAATGACTTTGTATTGGGCAGATAAAATAATGTTATGTAACACCGTGATGACTGCGAAAACGCGTTCCGGATGGCTCGACGAAGCAGCTGCTGCGGTTCCCGCCGCCGAAATGAGGCCGCCCCCGATCCCCGTAATTGTGCGCGCGATCAGCAGCGTAGTTAAGCTGTCCGCGTACGCGGAGGCGATGTTTCCGATGATGAGTGCCAACATTCCGGCAAGCGCTGTGCGAGCGCGTGACATCTTCGCGATGGGTCCGGAAGCCAGTAATAGAGTGATGAAAAACGCACCGTTCTCGAAAGAGAACATCTGCCCCACGGCGCTTTCGAGGGCGCCATGATCCGCCATGATGGATTCGAGGAGCTGGGGTTGGGCGTACAGACCCAACATCGCTAGCGCCCAACACATGCCGGTTGCCAGCGAGAGTTTGATGGTCTCGCCGCGAGGCGCTCCTGCGCCAGCGTCGCCAGGGCTTTGCGTAGTCGCTTCAGTCATCGCTTTGCGGCACCTGGATCATCCTACCAGATCGATGACGGTGATTTTGGCGATCGCGTGACGATGCAAAGAAACCGTGGTGATCCGGACGCGATTCCTCGAAGCACCCAGGTGACAACAGAGTCTTGCCTCTGAATCTGTCGAGTCCGAGATAAATCCGCCTCGCTCGACCGCCCTCTTCCCTAGTTGCGCCGGATGCCCCATGATCCCCCGGGTTGATCCGAGATGAAGGCGAGAAGGAGAAGAATTTGAATCGCAAAACGATCGTGGCTTACATCGGGGGGGCGGCTTCGGCTGTGGCAATATTCATACTCCTCGGCGCTGGAGGTAAGGTCACCTCCCCGACGGGGACGGCACCGGATCGCTACGTCTATTACCCCGGTACCGAGGAACTAAGACCCGATGAGATCCGAATCACGGCGTGTGGCACGGGCCTGCCCGCCGCTCGTCGTGGACAGGCGGCGAGCTGCTTCCTGATCGAGCTTGGCAATGGCGACAAGTTCCTGTTCGACATCGGTACGGGCTCGATGGCCAACATCTCTTCAATGATGATCCCGATGGATTTCCTGACGAAGATCTTCATCAGTCACCTGCACACAGACCACTGGGGTGATCTCGCCGGACTCTGGGCCGGGGGCTGGACGGCGGGCCGCACGGTACCGCTTGAAGTTTGGGGGCCGAGCGGTGCCCGCCCGGATATGGGAACCAAGCACGCGATCGAACACTTCCTGCAGGCGTACAACTGGGATTCCATGACCCGGCAGTCCATGATCAGCCCGGTACCCGGAAGGATTACGGTCCATGAATTCGACTACAAGGGAGAAAACCAAGTCATCTACGAAGAGAATGGTGTGACGGTGCGTTCCTGGCCCGCCATTCACGCCGGAGACGGTCCCGTCAGTCTCGCGCTCGAATGGAACGGATACAAGATCGTCTACAGCGGCGACACGACACCGACGAAGTGGACGCTCAAGTACGCGAAGGACGCTGACGTAGTCATCCACGAGTCCATGCCCATGCCCGGCGACCTGGTGAAGTTCTACAACCAGCCGCCGGAGCGGGGAATTCGCGCCTCCTGTGGTTTTCACACCTGCCCTCCGGCTTTCGGCAAGGTCATGAGCATCATAAAGCCTCGGCTCGCCGTGATGTTCCATTGGTTCAACGAGGAGGGAACTCGCTACAACCAATACGACGGCGTCCGTCAAACCTACGATGGTCCGCTCTCGATGGCGACAGACATGATGGTCTGGAACGTTCGAAGGGATGAGATCATTGAGCGCATGGCCGTCAGCCCGGACGATGCCTGGGATGTTCCCGGTCCGGGAAGGCCGAGTGGGCCGGACCCCGACTTCCCGAGCCAATACACCGATTTCATTTTGAAGGGGCGCTTCGACACGACCAAAGCCGAGAAGAAGACGCGCGACGCATACAATAAGAAGTACGGGTTGCAGTAGATCTCGAACCCGCCCAGCGGGGGTCTCCTTTGCGTTCGCGACTGTGGGCGCGGCAAGCTGCCTTCATGCCTCTTGCCGCCTCATCTGTCCGTCGCTTTTATCGCTTTTTCTTCAGACTGGTGTACACGCGGTCCACGAAGCCCAGTGATTTGGCCACGTCGCCGTAGCGGGAGTCCAGGTCGGCCGTGGGCTTGGCGGCGATGGCTTGCTCGAGGCTCATTCCCTTGTCGATCATTGTAGAGACGCGATCTCGCACGGTCTTCAGCATCTCGACGTAGCGCTGCATCGCCGCGTAGTCTGTCACCTTGCCGTGACCCGGGATCACGATGGCGCCGGGCCGCAACTCTGCCAACACGGCCTCACAAAAGTCGATCATGCCGTCGATTTCGCCGCCACTGTCCGCGTCGATGAAGGGGTAGCCGGTGTTGTTGAAGACGTCACCCATGTGCGCGGCATTGTGACCTCGAAAGATCACGGCGGTATCACCGGTGGTGTGCGCCGGACCGGGGTGGATCAGATCGATTCGCTCGCCGTTGAAGTAAAAGGACATTCGGTCGTCGTAACTGATGATCGGAAGCGCCTTTTCGGGATAGGCGTCCTGGCGGTACTTCGACACGGTCAGATTGATGATGTTCGACGTCGCCATCCGGTCGCGCGAGTTGGCCTGGCTCACGATCCAGGTACCTGCGGGGCCTAGGGCGAGGTTCCCCTCCGCGTGGTCGAAATGCCAGTGCGTGTTGATCGCGAAATCGACGTGGCCTCCGCCGATCTTCGCAATCTCGGCTTCGATCCTCGGCATCAATTCGGGAAACTGATCGTCTACGATCAGCGTACCGCTCTCGCCAATGGAGACCGCGATGTTGCCCCCCATCCCGTAGAGGACATAGAGCCCCTCCCCCAGCTTCTGGCTGGTGATCTCTCCCGTCGCGAGGTCCCAGCCAAACGACTCGAGTAGCGCGTCCAGGCTCATCACCGTTTCCTCGGCGGTGACCGGGGCGGCGATGGAGACGGCGAGCAGGCCTGCTGTCGCGACTGTCCATAGTCGATTCACATGATCCCCCTATAGGCTGTCAGAACTTCTCCGACGAAAGTTCTCGTAAGTGAAGGCCGAGCCCGACTGTCAGTTCGATCTCGAACCCACAAGGCCCCGGTACACCGGCCCGGATATCGCCAATCTGAAACCGACGCCTGACATTCGCTTCAGGTGGTGTTGTGTGTCACCGGTACTCGATCAATAACCCCTGATGCTTGAAATCTGGAAATCACAAAACCCCCTCGGGTCGTGCCGGATGTACGCCGTCAAATTGACCAGCTCCCCGGTGTTGAACCTTTAAATCCGTTGGCGTCCGTGGATTTCGGATTGAATTGGATCCAATTCGCGCCATATTCTAGTATCCGGTCATGGGCCTGGCCAAGCTGGAAAAGCCCTGGTGAGGCAGAGTAGTTGGGGAATGAGCCCTACCCCGAATAATTCAGATCGAGCACGGTGTCGATTCAGTACCGCTTGTGGCCCGCGCAAAGAGAGTGATGATGTCAGAAACCCTTGTCGACAGTAACAAAAGCGATCACTACGCCCTCGACGAGGCAGAGCCGACTCTGCCGATGGCCTGGTACTACGACCGCGATCACTACGAACTCGAGTTGGAACGGATTTGGTGCAGGAAGTGGCTCTACCTGTGCCGCGAAGAGTCACTGGCGGAGCCGCGCACTTACCGGACGCTGAAAATCGGTAGCCAGAAAATCTGGGTGGCGCGGACCGACGAGAACGAACTGGTCGGTTATTACAACACCTGCCGCCATCGCGGCTCCCAGCTGCTTGCACAGCCAGAAGGCAAGCTGCGTTCGGGCCGGATCAACTGCCCCTATCACAGATGGTGCTACTCGATCGCCGACGGCAGCCTGCTGGCCACCAGTTCCTTCGCAGAGCCTCGAGGATTCTCCAAATCCGACTACGGCCTGTTTCCAATCGCCGTCCACAGCGCCCGGGGATTCATCTTCGTCAACCTGGACGCGGAGGCGGAGTGGAATGCGGAGGAGGCATTCGATAGCGGGTGGTCAGACCAGGAGAACTTCCCCGTTCAGGATTGGAAAATCGGTCACCGCTGGACAAGGTCGTTCAACTGTAATTGGAAGACTTTCTGGGACAACTTCGCCGAGTGTCTGCACTGCCCCACAATTCATCCTGGCTTGGTCGATCTGGTGCCGATCTTTAAACGTGGCCTGATGGACGAGAAAGACCACCCCGACTGGCGAAAACACGTGGACGACCCTCACCCAAAGTA
>SMVA01252898.1_pt1 | contig 12216 bp, 10 predicted proteins | sample 2456451 | NCBI WGS metagenome assembly SMVA01 (sample SAMN11095933, study PRJNA526329) | marine sediment metagenome | biome: Marine sediment; feature: Surficial sediment; material: Deep marine sediment; isolation source: Hadal surficial sediment | place: Pacific Ocean | collected 2014-05 | depth...
GCACCGCCGAGACCCTGGCCCAGATTCTGGTATTGTTGCCCGAGCTGGAGGCGGCGGTCGGCCGGGACAACCTGCCTGGCCATATGGCGACGATCACCGAGCCCAGGCCGAGCCCGCTCAAGGCCCTCGCCGAGCGCTACGACCTGCCCTGCTTCGACCACGATCCCGCCATCGGCGGGCGGTTTTCGGTGTTCTCGGTGGTCGGCGCGCTGCCGGCACTGGTCGCCGGCCTGGACGTCGCGGCGTTTCGGCGCGGTGCCGGCGAGGTGCTGCAAGCGACCCTGGCGGCCAAGCGCGTCGAGGACTGCCAGCCCGCGATCGGCGCCGCGCTCAACGTTGGGCTGGCCCAGGAGCGGGGCCTGACCCAATCGGTGATGATTACCTACGAGGACCGCCTGGCCCCCTTCGGCTTATGGTACCGCCAGCTTTGGGCCGAGAGCCTGGGCAAGGACGGCGTCGGCACGACGCCGATTCGCGCCCTCGGCACCGCCGACCACCACAGCCAGCTCCAGCTCTACCTGGCCGGCCCGCGCGACAAGATGTTTACCATGGTGATGCCGGCTACCGCGGGCGCCGGCGCGGCTCTTCCGGCCGAACTGGCCGAAGCGGCGGGAGCGGGGTACCTGGGCGGCCGTACGTTGGGCGATCTTCTGGACGCGGCCGCGCGCGCCACCGCCGAAACCCTGGCCCGCAACGGCCGGCCGGTCCGCTGCTTCCGGCTCGAGGTGGTGGACGAGGCGGCGCTCGGTGCGCTGCAAATGCATTTTATGATCGAGACGATTCTGGCGGCCGACCTGCTTGGCGTGAACGCCTTCGACCAACCGGCGGTCGAGGAGGGCAAGATACTGGCCCGCCGCTATCTCGACGAGGCCGCCGAATGACCGGCCCCGCAATGACCATCCGCCGCCTGCCCGAAACTCTGGTCAACCGTATCGCCGCCGGCGAGGTGGTCGAGCGCCCGGCGGCCGCGGTCAAGGAATTGGTCGAGAACGCCATCGACGCCGGCGCGCGCCACATCGACGTCGATCTGCGCGACGGTGGGCGCTCGTTCATCTCGGTGACCGACGACGGCCGCGGCATGACCGCCGAGGAGATCGAGCTGGCGATCGAGCGCCACGCCACCTCCAAGCTGCCCGGTGACGACCTGGTGCACATCACCTCGCTCGGCTTCCGCGGCGAGGCGCTGCCATCGATCGGCGCGGTTTCGCGCCTGTCCGTGACCAGCCGCGTCAACGTGGGCCCCACTGGGGCGGGGAGCGGTGGGGGCGCGGGCGAGCAAGCCTGGTGCTTGGCGGTCGAGGGCGGCAAGCGCGGGGCGGTGAAACCGGCGGCCCATCCGCCCGGCACCCGAGTCGAGGTGCGCGACCTGTTCTACGCCACCCCGGCGCGGCTCAAGTTCCTCAAAACCGCGCGCACCGAGGCCAACCATGCTCTCGATGCGCTGCAACGCTTGGCCATGGCCCATCCGGGAGTCGGTTTCACGCTGGTCGAGGACAGCCGCAGCCGATTGCGCCTGGCGCCCGCCGAGGGCGCGTTGGCCGGGGATGCGTTGTTTAGCGCCCGGTTGACCCGCCTGGGCGCGGTCATGTCGCGCGAGTTCGCCGAAAACGCGCTGCCCGTGGACGCCGAGCGCGAGGGAATCCGGCTGACCGGCTACATCGGCCTGCCGACACTCAACCGCGGCAATGCGCGGCACCAATATCTGTTCGTCAACGGCCGGCCGGTGCGCGACAGACTGTTGCATGGCGCGGTGCGCGGTGCCTACCGGGATTTCCTGGCGCGCGACCGCCATCCCATGCTGGCGCTGTTCCTGGAACTGCCGCCCGAGGCGGTCGACATCAACGTGCATCCGGCCAAGGCCGAGGTGCGGTTCCGCGAGCCGGGGCTGGTACGCGGCCTGATCGTCGGCGCCTGCCGCCATGCCCTCGCCGAGGCTGGGCACCGGGCCTCGACCTCGGTCAGCGAGGCGGCGCTCGGCGCGCTGCGGCCGCACACGGCGCCGCCCGGCGGCTACGCCTGGTCCCCAGGCGGCCCCCCAGGTGGCGGAACCACGCTGCCGCGCGGTATGGCGGAAGCCGCGACGAGCTATCACGCGCCGCTGCCCGGGCTCGGCGCCGCGCCCGCGGCCCGGCCGGCCGGCGCGGACCCCGAGCAGGTGCTCGCCGATCATCAGGCCTACCCGCTCGGCGCCGCCCGGGCCCAGATCCATGGCACCTACGTGGTGGCTCAGACCGAGGACGGCATCGTCATCGTCGACCAGCACGCCGCGCACGAGCGCCTGGTTTACGAGCGCATGAAGCGCCAGCTCGCCGAGAACGGCGTGGCGCGCCAGATCTTGCTGATTCCCGAGGTCGTGGAGCTGGACGAACCGGCCGCCGAGCGCCTGGTGGCGCGCGCCGAGGAGCTGGCGGAACTCGGCCTGGTGATCGAGCCCTTCGGCACGGGCGCGGTGGTCGCGCGCGAGGTCCCGGCGCTGCTCGGCGAGATCAACCTCCAGGGCCTGCTGCGCGACCTGGCCGACGAGCTGGCGGAACTGGGTCAGGCATTAGCCTTGCGCGAACACCTGGAGGCGGTCTGCAGTACCATGGCGTGCCACGGCTCGGTGCGCGCCGGCCGCCAGCTCAATGTCGAAGAGATGAACGAGCTGCTGCGGGAGATGGAGGCGACACCCCATTCGGGCCAGTGCAACCACGGTCGGCCGACCTACGTGGAGCTCAAGCTGGTCGATATCGAGAAGCTGTTCGGCCGGCGTTAGGGCCTGAATATCGGGTAAACCTTGATGCAGGTCATGGGTAAAAGACCACGGCACGCTACGCGCGAGTGAGGTTCGAACATGCAGATCCCAGTGCAGGTCACCTTTCGCAACATGGACCCTTCCGAGGCTGTCGAGGCCAAAATCCGGGGAAAAGCGGAAAAACTGGAGCGGTATTTCGACCGCGTCGTTTCTTGCCGCGTGGTCGTCGAATCGCCGCACCGGCGCCATCACAAGGGCAGTCTCTATAACGTGCGCATCGATATCGGGGTGCCGGGCAAGGAGATCGTGGTCAACCACACTGGGCCCAAGAACCACGCCCACGAGGATATCTACGTGGCGGTCCGCGACGCCTTCAACGCCGCCGCCCGGCGGCTTGAGGACCATGCCCGCAAGGTCCGCGGCGAGGTCAAGAGCCACGAGGTGCCGCCCCACGGCAAGGTCGCGCGCCTGTTCCCCTACGAGGGTTATGGCTTCGTCGAGATGTCGGACGGGCGCGAAATCTATTTCCACCGGAACAGCGTGGTGAACGACGGCTTCGACCAGCTCGAGGCCGGCCAGGAGGTCCGCGTCGCGGTCGCCGAGGGCGAGAGTGCCGATGGCCCCCAGGCCAGCACTGTCACCCCGATCGGCAAGCACCACTTGATCGCGTAGCCGGGCTGACTCCCCCCGGGGGGGCTCACTCCGGCGCGCGCAGGAACACCAGCCTTGCTTTGCCGTATTTACGCTCGTCGAGGGTTTCGAAGCCTTCGGGCGGGGCGAAGGGTTCCTTGGCCATGAGTTCGACCGCGGCGAGCGCGCCGGGCGCCAGCCAGCCGGCGGTCCGCAGCGCCGCGAGCGCGGGCGGCGCCAGGTCCTGATTGTAGGGCGGGTCCATCAGTACCAGCGCGCAGGGCGCCTTGGCCGTGGGTGGGCGCAGCACGTCACAGCGCAGCAGCTCGGCGTTTGCGGCCTCGCCGAGCGCCTCGATGTTGGTTTGGCAGGCGTTGAGCGCGCCCGCCTGGTTCTCCATGAAGCTGACGAAACCGGCGCCGCGCGACAGCGCCTCGAGGCCGAGCGCGCCGGTGCCGGCGAAGGCGTCGAGCGCCCGCGCGCCGGTCAGCGGATTTGCGTCCGGCGAATCGCGGCTTGCCTCCGCCCCCGGGCGCCAGTCCAGCTTGCCCTGGCACAGAATATTGAACAGTGCCTCGCGGGTGCGGTCGGCGGTCGGACGCAGGGCCATGCCGCCCGGCGCCTCGAGCCGCCGCCCCCTATGACGGCCGCCGACGATACGCATGCTTGGGTCCAGCCTTGCCCGCGCCGCTCGGGCCGCGTTTCACCTTGCCCGCGGCGGGTTTCCCGGGACGGAATTTCTTGCCGCCCGATTTTTTTTTGCCACCGGGCCTGGTTGGCTTCGGCTTGGCCTTGGCGGTGCCGATCTTGCGTGGGCCCGCCTCGCCGAGCTGTTCGGCCAGCACCTTGGCCGGCACCTCCTCGACGGCACCGCGCGGAAGCCGGCCCAGTTGGAACGGTCCATAGGCGACCCGGATCAGGCGGTTGACGGCGAGCCCCAGGTGTTCGAGGACCTTGCGCACCTCGCGGTTCTTGCCCTCGGTCAGTGCCATCTTGAGCCAGGCGTTGCTCGCCATTTGGCGTTCCAGCTCGGCGCGGATCGAGCCGTATTCGACGCCGTCCACGCGTAAGCCCCGGGCCAGGTCCGCGAGCTTTTTTGGCTCGGGTCGGCCGTACACCCGCGCACGGTAACGCCGGGTCCAGCCGTTGGCTGGCAGCTCGAGCCGGCGCTTGAGCGCCCCGTCGTTGGTCAGCAGCAACAGCCCTTCCGAGTTCAAGTCGAGGCGGCCGACACTGAGCAGCCGTCCCAGCTCCGCGGGCAGGGCCGCGAAAACCGTGGGCCGGCCTTGCGGATCGTGTGCACTGGTGATCAACCCGCTGGGCTTGTGGTAGCGCCACAGGCGCGCCGGTTCGGGCGCGGGCAGGGCCTCGCCGTCGATGGTGACGCGCTGGGCGGCGGTCACCTTCACGGCTGGGCTGTCGAGGCGTTTGCCGTCGACCGCGACCCGGCCCTCGGCGATCAGGCGTTCGGCCTCGCGCCGCGAGCAGACCCCGGCGCGGGCGATCACCTTGGCGATGCGCTCGCCGTTTTCCGGGAATTCCGCAGGCTCGCTGTCCAGAGTCAAATCGATAGTTGGCGGACACGTCATGGCGCCGACTTATAGGCACGCCATGGCCCAGGGGCAACGCCCGAGCGAAACCACACTAGGGGTGCCTTGACCCCGCATTGGCCCGGCGGCAGGCTGCGGGCCATGGCGAATGCGCGATCCTCCGGCGGTGGGCCGGTCCCGATGGAATTGGCCTTGCACGAGGCCCGGGCGGCGGCCGAACTGGGCGAGGTGCCGGTCGGTGCGGTGCTGGTGGATTCGGCCAGCGGCGAGCTCCTGGCGCGGGCTCATAACCGGGTCGAGACTCGGCACGATCCGACCGCTCATGCCGAGATGCTGGTGATCGCGGCGGCGGCCCGGCGGCTCGGCCTCAAGCGCTTGACCGGGGCCGACCTCCACGTGACCCTGGAGCCCTGCCCGATGTGCGCGGCGGCGATTTCCCTGGCCCGCTTGCGGCGGGTCTATTTCGGTGCCTACGACCCTAAAAGCGGCGGCATCGAGCACGGCCCGCGCATCTTCGAGCAAAGCAGCTGCCACCACCGGCCCGAGGTCATCGGCGGTCTCGAGGAGACCCGCTGCGGCGCCCTGCTCAAGGACTTCTTCGCCGCCCGGCGCTGATTCCCCGCCCTTCGCATCCGCTTAAGCGGCCTTGCGCGCGACGCTTGGAGGGTCGGTGCCGCGTTCTCTCTGTGGTTGCTGCAAGCCCCCGTCAGGGCCGGTGGGAGGTCGAGTCTCCCGACCTTTTTTCGGTCCGGGGCTTCCCTCGACTCGCCATATACAGTAGAAGCAAGAATATCGACCCGCATATTTAGTGTGTTCGGAGAGTATCGGCAGGTATCGGCGGGAGCAATGCCGCCGCGCGGGGCCGCAACGCGATAGCGGGGGTTACACGGATGAAGGTGGTCGTGATCGCCGCCCGGAAGGGCGGGTCGGGGAAGACGACGCTCGTCGGTCATCTCGCCGTGCAAGCCGAGCGTGCCGGCCAGGGCCCGGCGGCGTTGATCGACATCGATCCCCAGGGCAGCCTTTCGGCTTGGTGGAACGAACGCGCCGCGCCGACCCCGGTGTTTGCCCAAACCACCTTGGCCGGGTTCGCCGAAGACGTCGCGCGGCTGCGCGGCCTCGGCATCGAGACGCTGTTCGTCGACACGCCGCCGGCGCTCGGCGCAACCATTTCCGAGGTCGTCAAGCTTGCCGATCTGGTGATCATCCCGACCCGGCCGAGCCCGCACGACCTGCGTTCCATCGGCGCCACCGCGGAGTTGGTCGAGCACCTGGGCAAGCCGCTGGTTTTCGTGCTCAACGGCGCCACACCGCGCGCCCGAATCAACGGCGAAGCGCTCAACGTGCTTTCGCAGCATGGCATGCTGGCGCCGGTGATCCTGCATCAGCGCATCGACTTCGCCGCCAGCATGATCGACGGGCGCACGGTCATGGAATTGCCCGATTCGTCGCGGTCCAGCGAAGAGGTAGAAAAGCTCTGGGCCTATGTGAGCGGGCGCCTGGAGGGGGCCGCGCCGCGCCCCCGCCTGCCCAGCCTGCCGCGGCGTCCGGCCGGAACGACGGGCCTCGCCATGGTCGGCGCAAGCCGCCAGGGAACGGCATGAGCGAACCCCAAGCCGGCCCCACTACGGGCCTGCTCGCGCGCAAGGGACTCGCCGCGCCAGCCGGCGCGGTGTCCGGTCCGGCGTTGGCTCTGGCCGTGGTGCCGGATTGCGAATCCTTGCCCGAGTCCGGCGCGCCGGATCCGGCCCGGAAACCGAAGCCAGCGAGTCAACTGCCACCCGATTTTATGACCGGCCGGCAAGTCGCGCGCGACTTGGCGCGGGGGTCCGCGGACCAGCCCGAAGCCGCGCCGCGCCCGTTGTCCGCCGTTGATCCCGATACGGAGCGTCCTGGAACAAAGGTTCCGGATTTGTTCGCCAAACCCGAGGTCCCGCGTCCGGACCCGGCGCTGCGTATCGATACCGGGAAGAATTCGGCCGCGCGTGCCGGACCGTGGCGCTTTCGGGCCCTGGTCGCGGGGCTGGTGTTCGCGCTCGCCACCGCCGGCTACGGCTATCAAAGCGGCTGGTTCGAGTCCGAGCCGCAAGCCCCGGCGTCGGCGTCCCCTGCGCCGGCTCAAATCGAACCCGCCCAAATTCGGCCCGAAGCGGCGAAATCGGCCGTGGCGCCACCCGCGGCGGCGCCGGAATCCAGTCCGGGCATCAAAGTCAACCCGCCCTCGGTCGATATCGTACGCATCGAGCCCGGCGGCGCGGCGGTTATCGCGGGCCGGGCGGCGCCGGGGACCGAGCTGATCCTGCTCGACAACGGGGCGCCGATCGGCACCACCCAGGCGGATTCCTACGGCGAGTGGGTGTTCATACCGACCGAGCCACTGCCCAGTGGCGCCCACGACTTCGGCTTGGTGATCAAGAAGATCGAAGGCGGCGTCAGCGTGCCGCCGCCCGGGAAGATGCCCGCCGCCAAGGATACCGCCGCCAAGGATACCGCCGCTCCGGGGGTTCGAGAATTAAATGAGCCCGGCACTGTTGCTGGCGCGGCAGCGGCAGTGTCGATCCCACCGCGCAAGCCAGACACCCGAATCAAGCACGCGGCCGCCGCGCCGCTGCCTTTCGCGGTGCAGCTCGCCTCGGTCAAGACCCGGGCGGGGGCCGAACGTGAGTGGCGGGTCTTGCGCGATCGATATCCGGATATCCTGGCCGGGCGGACGCGCAGCTTCGAAAAGGCCAGACTGACCGATGGCGAAACCGTGGTGCGCCTGCGCGCCGGTGGGTTCGCGAATCGCGCCGAGGCCGCCGCGCTTTGCGCCCGCCTGACGGCCAAACATCATAACTGCTTGGTCGTGCGCACCGCCGCTAAACCATAGACCGGCATCGGCATCCCACGCTTCGCCCGTGGCTCATTCGTCCACGGCGACGGTTTTCCGCATCCGGCCGGCGCCTGCGTCCGCGGGTTCGTGCACGCCGATGGTCTGGAGCAGCGCGTTGATTTCGGCGCGGCCGGCCAGGTGGCTGGGATTGGGTGACGGGCCGCCGGGTTCCGCTTCCGGCAGATCGAGAATGGTCAGGCCCTTCAGGAACAACTCCCGGAACACAACGCGCTCGCCGAAGCCAGGCGCCAGGCGAAAGCCAATGCGCTGCGCCAACTGGGCCAGCAGCCCGGCGATGTCGCGCTTGTTGCGTGCTTCGATGTGACTCAGGCGATTGCGCATCACCACCCAGTCGATCGGCGGTTGTCCGGCAAGAACGCGCCGGTTGTTCTGCTCCCAGACCATCTGGCTGTAGCTGCTCGGCGCCAGCACCGCGCGGTTCCGGCGGTCGATCCGGGCGAGTACGTCGATATCGAGGAAGCTGTCGTTGATCGGTGTGATCAGGGTATCGGCATGCTCGTGGGCGAGGCGAGAGAGATAGGCATCGCTGCCCGGCGTGTCGACGACCACGAAATCGCATTCCGCGAGATCGGCGAAGGCGTCGCGCAGGTGGGTGCGCTCCTCGGCCTCCGCTTCCGTCCGGGTCTCGCGTGCCGAGCGGGGCACGCTGCGATGGGAGGGCGTTTCCAGCGCCGCGCCGGTTTCCTCGGCGTACTCGCGGCGGTTGGCGATGTAGCGCGACAGGGTGCTCTGACGGGCGTCCAGGTCGATGCTGCCGAGCGTGAAGCCGAGCTTGATCAGCGCCACGATCAGATGCATGGCGGTGGTCGACTTGCCGCTGCCGCCTTTCTCGTTGCCGATCACGATGACGTAGGGCCGGCCCTCTCCGGGGCCGCCCCCGGGACGCCCCTCGGGCAGGATCGGCATATCCGCAAGCGTTTCCAGGCTCACGGCTGGGCGCCCAAGGAACGCCGCCTCAAAACAGAATCTTCCACGCCGCCTCGTCCTCTTTTTCGGGCGCCTCGGCCTCTTTTTCGGGCGCTTCGGCCTCTTTTTCGGGCGCTTCGGCCTCTTTTTCGGGCGCTTCGGCCTCGGGGATTCGGCTCCAGCCGTGGCGATTGGCCGCCGGTTCGGGCGCGGGCGGCGTGACCGGCTTTGCCGGTCTCATCGGCGTGGCGGTGGCGCGCGCCGGTGGATTCGCGCCGAGGCCCTTGAGCGCGGCCCGGCGCCGCGCCAGGCACTCGCTTGCCGCCCAGACCGGAGCCTGGGCGCCGTCCGCCGCCTCGTGCACCGCCGCCCAGCGGCCGCGCCGCGGCGAATAGAGCGCCAGCACGATGTTCTCGCCGGGCAAGGCGGCGTCGAGTGCGGTCGTGTAGGGCGGCAGATCGGCGTCCAGAAGCTCGGAGACCACCTCCCAGGGGTAGCCCTCCTCGACCAGCAACGCGATCATCTGGCCGGCCTCGCCGCCGCCGTCCTTGGCTTGGGCGCCGATCAGGTAGTGGATGACGATATCGAGCTCGCGGCCGCCGGCTTCGGCGCCGCCTAGGGATTCCAGGAGCTTTTCCCAAACCCGTTTGCGGGTGTTCAGGTGAATCATCGCACTCCCCGATTGGGCACCGGTTGCCGTGGCCCGCCCATGCTAGCCGAATTCGCTTCCCGGGCAAAACCGCGAGAATTATCGAATCGATTTCACGGATTCAGCCGCCGCGCTCCAGCGCGCGCCAGCCGATGTCGCGGCGGCAGAAACCTTCGGGCCAGTCGATCAGGTCGACCGCCGCGTAGGCGCGCTCGCGGGCCTCGGCGATGCCCGGTGCGGTCGCGGTGACGCCGAGCACCCGGCCGCCGTCGGCCAGCACCCTGCCGCCGTTCCCGGTCCGGGTGCCGGCATGGAACACGGTCACGTCCGGAAGCGCGCCGGCCGCCGCCAGGCCGCCGATTTCGCTCCCCTTCCGGTAGGACCCGGGATAGCCCCGGGTGGCCAGGACCACGGTCATCGCCGCGTCGTCGCGCCAGCGCAGGTCCATGTTGGCCAGCACCCCGTCCACCGAGGCGATCAGCGCCGGCAGCAGGTCGGACTTGAGCCGCGGCATCAGCACCTGGCATTCCGGGTCGCCGAAGCGGACGTTGAACTCGATTAGCTGGGGCCCGTCCTCGGTGATCATCAGCCCGGCGTAGAGCACCCCCTTGTAGGGCTGACCCTCGATTTTCATGGCCCGGACCGTGGGCTCGATGATCTCGTCCATGACCCGGGCCTCCATCCCGGGGGTCATCACCGGCGCCGGCGAATAGGCGCCCATGCCGCCGGTGTTGGGCCCGGTCTCGCCCTCGCCGACCCGCTTGTGGTCCTGGGCCGAGGCCAACGGCAGCGCGGTTTCGCCGTCGACGAGGGCGAAGAAGCTGGCCTCCTCGCCGACCAGGAACTCCTCGATGACCAGCGTCGCCCCGGCGGCGCCGAATTGCCCTTCGACCATCATGGCGTCGATCGCCTGCTCGGCTTCGGCCACGCTGGCGGCCACCACCACGCCCTTGCCGGCGGCCAGGCCGTCGGCCTTGACGACGATCGGGAGGCTGGCCTCGCGCGCGAACGACTTGGCGGAACCGGCGTCGACGAATCGGCCGTAGTCGGCGGTCGGCATGCCGTACTTGGCGCAGAGGTCTTTCACAAAACCCTTCGAGCCCTCGAGCATGGCGGCCGTCGCGCTCGGGCCGAAGGCCTTGATGCCGGCATCGTCCAAGCGGTCGACCAGCCCGGCCACCAAGGGGGCCTCGGGGCCGACCACGACAAAATCGATGGCGTTGTCCTTGGCGAAGGCGACCTGGCGGTCCAAGTCCTCGGCGCCGATCGGCACGCATTCCGCCTCGCGCGCAATCCCGGCGTTGCCTGGCGCGCAAAACAACTTTTCGCACAGCGGCGAGGCGGCGATCTTCCAACACAAGGCGTGCTCGCGCCCGCCGCCGCCGACGACCAAGACTCTCATGATTGGTGGCGTTCTCCCTCGCGCGGGCCGGAACCTCCGCTGGGCCCGGTCCCTGGCTTCGATCCCGCGCGTCTTGTAACATAGCGCCACGGTCATGAGCGATTTTTCCGCACCACCAGGCGATTCCACGCAAGCCGACTCCGGCAACCTACCAGTGATCTCCGTCTCCGAGATGTCCCAGGCGATCAAGCGGGCGCTCGAGGGTAACTTCGAATTCGTTCGTGTGCGCGGCGAGGTCTCGGGCTTCAAGCGCGCCGCCTCGGGCCACCTTTATTTTTCGCTCAAGGATGAGAAGGCGGTGCTTGACGCGGTCTGCTGGCGCGGCACCGCCGGGCGTCTTGGCGTGGTGCCGGAGGACGGCATGGAGGTGATCGCGAGCGGCCGGATCACCGCCTATCCGGGTCGCTCCCGTTATCAGATCGTGATCGAGAAATTGGAGCTCGCTGGCGAGGGCGCGCTGCTCAAGCTTTTAGAGGAGCGCAAGCGCAAGCTCGCCGCCGAGGGCCTGTTCGCCGAGGACCGCAAGCAGGCGTTGCCCTACCTGCCGGAGCTTATCGGCGTGGTCACCTCGCCGACCGGTGCCGTGATCCGCGATATCTTGCACCGCCTCGCCGATCGCTTCCCGCGCCACGTTCTGGTCTGGCCGGTTTTGGTTCAGGGCGAGGGCGCCGCCGAGCAGATCGCCGCGGCGATCCGTGGCTTCAATAGCCTGTCCGCGGGCGGCCCCGAATCTGGATCGCCGCCGCGGCCGGATCTGCTTATCGTCGCCCGCGGCGGTGGCAGCCTGGAGGACCTTTGGGCCTTCAACGAGGAAGTGGTGGTTCGCGCCGCCGCCGAATCCGAAATTCCGCTGATTTCCGGGGTCGGGCACGAAACCGACACCACCCTGATCGACTTTGCCGCCGATCTGCGTGCGCCGACGCCGAGCGCCGCCGCCGAGATCGCGGTGCCGGTGCGCCGCGAGTTGCTCGATCAGGTGCTGGAGGCGGAGCGGCGCATGGGCGTGGCCGGCCAGCGCCTGATGGCGGAGCGGCGCGTGCTGCTGGAGGGATTGGGCCGCGGTCTGCCCGATCCCTGGCGCTTGCTGGAAGAAATGAGCCAGCGCCTCGACGACCGGACCGAGCGCCTGGTGAACGCGGCGGCGAACTTGGTGGCCCGGCGCCGCGGCCTGGTGGCGGAGCTGGCGGCGGCGTTGCCCCACCCGCGCCAACAGCAGTCCCTCGCCCGGGAGCGCCTGGCGGCGCCGGCGGCGCGGCTGGTGGCTCTGCTGAACAAGTCACCGGTCCTGAGTGACGCCGGGAGCGCGCTCCGGGCGCTCGCGCGGGTGCTCGAGAGCGTGTCCTACGAGAACGTGCTCAAGCGCGGCTTCGCGGTGGTGCGCGGGCCCGAGGGGCTGATCTCGCGGGCGGCCCAGGTCGCGCCGGGCCTGGCGCTCGAAATCGAATTCAACGA
>SMVA01438566.1_pt1 | contig 12213 bp, 7 predicted proteins | sample 2456451 | NCBI WGS metagenome assembly SMVA01 (sample SAMN11095933, study PRJNA526329) | marine sediment metagenome | biome: Marine sediment; feature: Surficial sediment; material: Deep marine sediment; isolation source: Hadal surficial sediment | place: Pacific Ocean | collected 2014-05 | depth 0-1...
AGTTCAGCCATCGAGCTTACGCCCAGGCGCGACAACCACTCCCGGGTCTCCATCGCCAACAGGGTGAAAAAGTTGACGACCCTGTCTACAGTACCGACAAAATGATCCCTGCGCAGTTTTTGATCCTGGGTGGCAACACCGGTAGCACAGTTGTTGAGGTGGCAGATGCGCAGGTATTTACACCCCAGGGCGACCATTGGCGCAGTCCCAAATCCGAAGCTTTCGGCACCGAGTATCGCCGCCTTGATAACGTCCAGGCCTGTCTTCAGGCCGCCATCAGTTTGCAACCGCACCTTGCCCCGCAGCTGGTTACCACGCAGTGTCTGTTGTACCTCGGCGAGGCCCAGTTCCCAGGGCGATCCGGCGTAGCGGATTGAGGTCAGCGGGCTCGCCGCGGTACCACCGTCATAGCCACTGATGGTGATCAAGTCAGCATAGGCCTTGGCCACCCCCGCAGCGATTGTTCCCACGCCGGGCTCCGAGACCAGCTTGACAGACACCAGCGCGTCAGGGTTGACCTGTTTGAGGTCAAAAATCAGCTGCGCCAGGTCTTCAATGGAATAGATATCGTGGTGCGGCGGCGGCGATATCAGCGTAACCCCCTCAACCGAATGGCGCAGACGGGCGATCAACTTGTTGACCTTGCCGCCTGGCAATTGCCCACCCTCACCAGGCTTCGCGCCCTGGGCGACCTTGATCTGCAATACTTCGGCATTCACCAGGTAATGGGGAGTGACGCCGAACCGACCGGATGCGATCTGCTTGATTTTGGAATTGCGCTCGGTGCCGTAACGGACAGGGTCTTCACCACCTTCGCCCGAATTCGAGCGCGCGCCCATACTGTTCATGGCAATCGCCAGGGACTCGTGTGCCTCGGGGCTGAGTGCCCCCAGCGACATCCCCGCCGAATCAAACCGCGGCAGGATAGCCTCTATCGGCTCCACCTCTTCCAGGGGCAGCGCCTGCGGTGCCTCCTTTAGCTTGAAGAGGTCGCGCAGTGTCGCTACCGGTCTCTCATTGACCGTCCTGGCATAGATCTTCCAGTCGGCAAAATCGCCACTGCACACGGCCTGGTGTAACTCCGTGACCACATCGGGGTTATAGGCGTGGTATTCCTGGCCGTGCACAAACTTGAGCAAGCCACCCTGCTGGATTGGCTTGCGGCGGGTCCAGGCCTGCTTCGACAGTAGCTTCTGGTCATTTTCCAGCTCGGCAAACCCGGCTCCCTCAATACGGCTGGACACCCCCCAGAAACACCGATTGACCACGTCCCGAGACAGGCCCATAGCCTCAAAAAGTTGGGCACCACGATAGGAACTCACCGTCGATATGCCCATTTTGGACATAATTTTCATCAATCCCTTGTTAATACCTTTGCGATAATTCTTGTAACAGCGACTGGGCTCCCCCAGCAGTTCGCCACTGCGCATCAGGTCATCAAGCACGCTGTAGATTAAATAGGGGTAAACAGCGGTTGCACCAAAACCCAACAGACAGGCAATCTGGTGTGAGTCACGGGCAGATGCCGTCTCCACCACGATATTGGCTTCGCAGCGCAGCCCTGCCTTGATCAGGCTGTGGTGCACTGCCCCCGTGGCAAGCAGACTGTGTATGGGCAAACGCCCCTGCTCAATACCCCGGTCAGACAAAACCAGGATCACCCGTCCATCACGCACCGCTGCCGCCGCCTGCTCGGTCAACAGGTCGATGGCTTCCTGCAGGCGGTGCATGGCAGGGTCGTAGGACAGGTCGAGGGTGTAGGATGCAAAAAGTTCGTCCTCCAGATCAACCAGCTTGTTGAACTTGGCCACCGACAGTACCGGTGAGCTGAGGATGATGCGCTGGGCGTGCTCTGGACCCTCCTGAAAGATGTTGTGTTCGCGGCCGAGGTCAGTCTCCAGCGACATTACAATGGATTCGCGCAGGGGATCGATAGGCGGATTAGTGACCTGGGCAAATTTTTGCCGGAAATAATCATAGAGCGAGCGCTGCTGGCGCGAGAGCACAGCCATCGGCGTATCATCGCCCATCGACCCAACGGCTTCGTTGCCACTCTCAGCCAGGGGCCGGAGCACCTGGTCCCTCTCCTCAAAGCTGACCTGGAACATCTTCATGTAGGCCTGCAGTTGATCCACCGGCACACCGGAGTCCTGCTCGTCGGCGAAAGTGCCCTCGATACGCCGGGAATTTTCTTTCAGCCACTGCTTGTAGGGGTGGCGGTTCTTGAGCAGGGCGTCGACATCTTCGGTACGCAGCAATTCACCGCTTTCGGTGTCCACAACCAGCATTTGGCCCGGTCCCACCCGGCCCTTCTCAAGCACATCTTCGGGTTTGTAAGCATAGGTGCCAATTTCAGAGGCCAGGGTAATGAATCCGTCCCGGGTTCTAACCCAGCGCGCCGGGCGCAGCCCATTGCGATCCAGCAGGCAGGCTGCATAGCGACCGTCGGTCAACACAATACCGGCCGGGCCATCCCAGGGCTCCATATGCATAGAGTAATATTCGTAAAAGGCCTTTAAATCCGGGTCCATGTTCTCCAGATTTTGCCAGGCGGGTGGAATCAACAAACGCAGTGCTCGCAACATATCGACACCACCGGTGCGCAGTACATCGAGCATATTGTCGAGGCTGGACGAATCGGAACCGGTACGGTTCACCAACGGTGCGATCTCACGAATATTGGGCAGCTTGTCGGTTTTGTACTGGGCCGAACGGGCATCCGCCCAATTGCGATTGCCTTCAATCGTGTTGATCTCGCCGTTATGGGCAAGCAGTCGAAACGGTTGTGCCAGCGGCCAAAGAGGCATGGTATTGGTGGAAAAGCGCTGGTGAAAAACACAAATCGCCGTCTCCAGCCGCTGATCTCCCAGATCCGGGTAGAAACATGTCAGGTCGACGGGCATCATCAGGCCCTTGTAGGAGATGACACGCCCGGACAAGCTGCAGATGTAGAAGTCCTCATGCTGCTCCAGGCCTATCTCTGCTTTGCGCCGGGCCACGAACAACTTGGTGGAGAGTTCATCTTCATCACAGTCCGGCGCATCGATAAACACCTGCTCGATTCGCGGCAGGGTTTGCAGCGCTATTTCACCGAGAACGCTGCTATCGGTCGGCACTACCCGCCACCCGACCACCTGCAAGCCCTGATCCGTCAGTACCTGCTCCATTATGGCTCGCTCCTCTGCGGCGAGACCCTGATCTGTGCTCAGAAAAATCTGGCCGACGCCGAAGACGGGGGCGAGGCCTGCGGAGAAAAGTTCAGCTGCGAGTGCCTGCATAATGCCCCTGGGCATTTGCAGCAACAGACCACAGCCGTCTCCGGTCTTGCCATCAGCGGCAATACCGCCGCGGTGAGTCATACAGGTGAGCGACTCAATAGCGGTCTGTAACAGGCGATGGCTGGCTTCACCCGTGGTGTGGGCGATTAACCCAAAGCCGCAGTTATCGCGAAACTCTTCAGGTCTGTAGAGGCCGTGAGCCATATAGTGGTTCCAAAAATAATACCTTTAAAAATAACATGTTACGCGTTGCCTCTGTCAGCCATCAGCGGAGATGGCAGGCAGAGGGCTGGCCATTTTACACAGATGGGAAGATCGCGACAAATGCGCTCAGGCGTTGAGCAGTTCCTCGATGTCACGGGGTGTGACCTGGTCACTTGTTTCGGCGCTACCGATGGCCTGCAGAAGCACCAGGCGCAGCCGTCCATCGATCACCTTCTTGTCGCGCTGCATAAGGGTGAGAAACTCATCCGCCCCCATGCTGGCAGGTGGCTCTACCGGCAAGCGCAGCTGCTGCAGCAGCGATTGCAGAATCTCCACCTCGCTGGCAGCAAGCTTGCCCAGCTGAACCGACAGCCGCAGCGCCAACATCATCCCCGCCGCCACGGCCTCCCCGTGTAGCCACTTACCGTAGCCCTGGGAGGTTTCAATAGCATGCCCGAAAGTATGCCCGAAATTCAATATCGCCCGAATACCAACTTCCCGCTCGTCGGCGGACACCACCCGTGCCTTATTGGCACAGCTGCGCTCAATCGCCTCTGCCAGGGGGCCTTCCTCCAGCGCCTGCAACTGTGGCAGATGCTCCTGCAACCAGCGGTAAAACCCCTCGTCGCTGATCAGACCGTACTTGATCACCTCGGCAAGGCCGGCAGAAAGTTCACGGTCAGGTAAGGAGTGCAGGGTATCGGTATCGATCAGCACCGCCTGTGGCTGGTGGAAGGCGCCAATCATGTTCTTGCCCAGGCGATGATTCACGCCCGTTTTCCCGCCGACGGAGGAGTCCACCTGGGACAAGAGGGTCGTCGGTACCTGGATAAAATTGACGCCGCGCTGGTAACAGGCGGCAGCAAAACCAGCCATATCACCAACCACACCACCGCCGACGGCGATCAATGTGGTACTGCGGTTGTGCCCCTGCTCCAGCAGGCGGTCAATAATGAGCTCCAGGGTATCCAAGGTCTTGTACTGTTCACCGTCCGGCAACACAATTTCAGAGATTTTCGTCCTCTGTGGCAGAGCATCACGCACCCGCTCTACATACAGCGGTGCCACCGTCTCGTTGCTGATAATGGCCACCTGGTTGCCGTGCACATGCCGCGCCAGCAAATCACTATCGCTGAACAGGTCACGCCCGATGTAGATCGGGTAGCTACGCTCTCCGAGATCGACGTGTAACGTGTGCATCACTACGGCCATGATCCCCCTGAACTCCTAGGTTGTGGTCAGTGTCTGGGTAATCTGCTGGGCAACTATACGCGCACTGAGCCCATCCGTGTCCACCACATAATCGGCGATTTCCCGGTACAGTGGATCCCGCACCTTCATCAGCTCGCGCAGGGTTTGCTCCGGATCGCCGGTTTGCAACAGGGGGCGCTGGCGATCTCGGTTGGTGCGCAACAACTGCTGCGCCACAGTGGCACGCAGATAGATCACTAGCCCGCGTCCTCCGAGGGCAGTTCGATTCTCCTGGCGCATTACCACACCGCCTCCGGTGGCCAGCACAATACCTTCCCGGTGGGTAAGCTCGGCAATCACCCGCTGTTCTCGCTCGCGAAACCCCGCCTCTCCCTCAACATCAAATATCCATGGGATATCAGCGCCGGCTCGCTGCTCTATCTCGTGATCGCTATCAATAAATTCCAGCTTGAGATTGCGCGCAAGCTGCCGACCGATGGTTGTCTTGCCCGCCCCCATCGGTCCGACGAGAAAAACCCGCTGTAACCTGGGCATGATTCAGTCGATCAGTGTATCGGCAAGAATCCGCGGTGTTATGAAAATCAGGGTTTCCGTCTTCGTTGACTGATAATTGGTGCTCTTGAAGAACGCGCCCAGGTAGGGCAGGTCACCAAAAAAAGGAACCTTGGACACCGACTCAATATCCTCCGTACGAAAAACACCACCCAGCACTACAGTTTCACCATTACCCACCAGCACCTGGGTCGTTAGCTGCGTAGTATCGATGGTCGGGATAGCACCGCCGGAACCGCTGGGCACCAGATCACCCACCGAGTCCTGATTGATAACCAGGTCTAACAGTATGCGATCATCAGGCGTGATATTCGGCGTTACTTGCAGGGACAAAACCGCCTCTTTGAAAGCTACTGTAGTTTCACCGTTTGCTGAAGACTCCTGATACGGAATCTCTGTACCCGACTTGATGACAGCCCGCTGTTTGTCACCGGTAATGATCTTGGGCTGTGAGACGACTTCTCCTTTGCCCGCTGCTTCAAGCGCCGACAGCTCCGCCGTCAGGAACAAGTCATTACTGGTATAACCAACTGCGAAAGACCCGGTTGCCGTTGCAACGCCCAGGTCCACCAACAGGGCACCTGGAAAACTCAGCGTGGGCGTTTCGCCGGAGATCACGGCCTCGTTCAGGCTGGTCACGTTCTCCAGGTCACCCGATGCGGAGAATACGTCATCGTTGCCGATATCCAGATACCCGCCACCCCACCTGATACCCAATTGCTGCGCCACGTCGGATTGTGCAATCACAATCCTGGCCTCGATCATAACCTGGCGGATGGGGATATCCACGTGGTCGATCAGCTCGCGAATCTCATCCAGCTTTGCCGCCGTGTCGGTGACAATGAGGGAGTTGGTCCTGGTATCAACTATGACTGAGCCCCTCCGTGATATCAGGGTGCCCCCCTCTTCACTTCCGGCCTCGAACAAGCCCACAACATCAGCGGCATTGGCGTACCGAATACGGATAAATTCGGTTTGCAGGGGAGCCAACTCGGCGATCTGTTTATTCGCTTCGATCTCCTGGCGCTCGCGTTCGGCAATTTCCGCCGCGGGCGCTACCATCAGGACATTACCCACCTGCCGCTTGTCGAGCCCCTTGGTCTTCAACACCAAGTCCAGGGCCTGATCCCAGGGTACGTTCTGCAGGCGCAAGGTGATGCGCCCGGACACGGTATCACTGGCCACCAGGTTGAGTTCGGTAAAGTCGGCGATCAGCTGGAGCACTGCCCGTACCTCGATGTCCTGGAAGTTCAGCGACAAGCGGTCGCCCACATAGGCAAATTCGCTCTTGCGCGTTTCGACTTCACGTGGGGTCAGGGGCTTAACGCTGACGACATAGTGCAGGTCAGTCTGGAAGGCAAGGTAGTCATAGTCTCCAGTGGCCTTCAACGCGAACACGACACCACGCTCGCTGGAGGTGACATCAATCGTCGATACCGGCGTGGCAAAATCTGTCACATCATAGCGGCGCAACAAGCCCTCAACTGCGGAGGTGTCAAGAAACTCAATCTTGACAAGGCCGCCCTCGCTGTAGACGTTAACATCCACATCCGGATTACTGAGGGTCAACATCAGTCGCCCTTCGCCCTCGTCACTGCGCTGGAACTCCAGTGATTCTATGATCACACTGGATTTGTCCGCAGCCACGGCATGGGTTTTCAGGGCCAAGGGGTCCGCTATCGGCTTGAGGTACTCATTGGCACCTTCATTGCCCACCTCAACAATCAGGGTGTTTCCCTCTATTCGGGACTGGTGAGAAACCAGTTTTACCAGGTTTACGATCATCCTGGTGCGACCACCTGACTCCAACACCAACACACCAGTCGCGTTGCCATAGGGCAGGGCGAACTTTTTACGGTCCAGCGCACTGGTCACACCAGGAAAGTCCAGGGATATCCGCGCCGGCTTTTCAATCGTGTAGGTCTTCGGCGTTGGCGGTGGTCCGTCAAATTCAAGGCGTATTTCAAATTTGCTGCCAGGCCTGGAGCTAAAGCTGATGTCCTGTATAGCCACACCATTGGCAAACACAGCTCCACTTAATGCAGACAGTCCCAGTGCCGCCACAAAGGCCACCCACCTTCGCCAGCCTGCCGGCCCCGCCGCACCGCAAAATGTTTGATTACTTGTTCTGCACATGACAGTCACCAAAGCTCTAGTTAATTCCCTGCAATTTTATCGTCCGGGGTCTTTCTACCCAGCCCTCATTGCCATCGGATACGATTTCTATCACGGCGACATAAGCCTCCGTCAGCTCGACAATTTTACCGTGATTTCTCCCGAGAAAGTTGCCTAGCTTGACCCTGTGCACGCCCCCTTCGGGATCCCTCATCAAACTCCAATCGACCCCGGCTCTGGAGAGAGTACCCACCATTGACAGTGAGTCAAAGGTAAACTGCTCGAGAAACTCCTTCGGCCGATTTTGGTCGGGCTTAACCGTCGACACGGACTGCAGCTGTGTAATTTCGCGAATTTCTATCGGTCGGTCGAAAGGGCTACGCAAGGTTGTCGCACTGTATGAAAAAGCAGTGTATGTCTTGAAAGGCGGAATCGGGGTCATCACACCCCCCGGCTGCGCACGCTTGTCGCTCATGAATTCCTCAAGATCCGAAAACTCACTACTGCCGCAGCTCACCAGCACGGTGCTACACAAGCTCAGAACAAGCAACCGAAAGAGACCAGGGCTTGGCTCCACGGCTAGCCCTCCTCTTCCTTGTAGCGATAGGTTCTGGCGGTGATTTCCAACCTCAGAATACTGCTCTGCGCGTTCTCCTGATTGATTGTGAAATCATGCAAGGTGACGATTCGTGGCAAACCCGCCATGCCGCTGATGAAGGCCCCGAGATCATGGTAGGAACCGCGGGCTATAATCTTGATGGGTAATTCGATATAGAACTCACGAGACACTTCTTCCTGCAATTCGATGCTGTCAAACTCCAAGCCATTGAGCATGCCCTTATTGGTAATGTCTTCCAGCAAACCCGGAACTTCAGTATCACTGGGCAACTGACTCACCAGGGCTCCAAAGGAAACAACCATTTCCTCCATCTGCTTCTTGTAGGCGGCAAGATTCGCCGCCTGGAAAGCTTTTTCCTCAAACTCTACCCTGAGCGCGACTTCCTTGGCCACGGCACTTTCCAGACTCAATTGAAGGTTTTGTATGTGGTAGAAGTACCCCAATGCCAGCACAACAACCAGAGCGCCAACCCATACCACCACCTTGACGCCCAGCGGCCATGAGCCGACGTTCTCCGGATCGAGATCATTGATATCGAATTCTTGAAGCGATCGGAGGAAATCTTCAGCTGCCACTGTTAGCCCTCCTCCTCGCCGGCTGTAGGCAATTGGAGCTGCACTGTCATATTAAAAGTTGTTGCCTGTTCACCAAAATTTGGCTCAGCTCGCACACCTTCCAGGTTAGGTTCCCCAAACCAATCGGAGGCGTGGAGGCGCCTCATCAAACTGGACACCCGGTTATTGGATTCGGCAATGCCAGTGATGGAGATGGTCTGGTTGGTAGCTCGCAACTCTGTGTAAAACACGCCATCTGGTACCGTACGCACCAACTGGTCGAGAATCCGTACAATAATGGGTCGGTTGCCCTGTAACTCCTGAATTACCTTCATCCGATCCAGCAGCTGTGTGCGGGTGCGCTGCATATCGCGAATCTCCTGAACCTGCTCGTTCAGTTCCGCGATATTCTTGTTCAGGTAATTATTCCGGTTATTCTGATTCTGAATCTGGCCACTGACTACCAGGTCGATGATGAAGAGAATCAGTACGCCAAACACTGACACCGCACCGAGCACAGCAAGAAACTCCTTCTTGAGTTCCGCGCGACGTTCATCACGCCATGGCAGGAGATTGATCTGAGCCATCAGTCAAAACTCCTCAATGCCAATCCACATGCAATCATCAACGCCGGCGCATCACTGCTCAGAGCCACGGCGTTGACCCTGGATGAAATCGCCATATCGGCAAAAGGGTTCGCCACAGTCGCCGGTGTGCCCAGTTTGTCCTGCACCAATTCGTGGAGACCTTCCATCGATGAAACACCCCCCGCCATCACGATATAATCTACATCATTATACTGGCTGGAAGAAAAGAAAAACTGCAGGGAGCGCGCCACTTGTTGTACGACGGCATCCTTGAATGGCTCAAGCACTTCCGGTTCATAATCGTCCGGCAAGCCACCCTGCTTTTTGGCGAGCCCCGCCTCCTCGACCGGCAAACCGTAACGCCGCATAATCTCGTCGGTAAGCTGTTTACCACCAAACAACTGTTCGCGTGTGTAAATGGTCTGACCGTTGGTGAGTACGCTCAACGTCGTCATGGTCGCACCGATGTCGACAATGGCAACTGTGTTTTCATCAGCAATATCCAGCTGATTGCGCACCAGTGAAAAGGCCCGCTCCATCGCGTAGGCCTCCACATCCATAATCTTGGGCAAGAGTTCTGCAGACTCGATCGCCTCGACCCTGGCATCAATAGTCTCCCTGCGGCAGGCTGCCAACAAAACCTCCACCTGACCCTCGCTCTCCGGAGAGGCGCCCTGTATCTCGAAGTCGATAGCGACTTCTTCCAGGGGGTAGGGAATGTACTGGTCTGCCTCCAGGGTGAGTTGGGTCTCCATGTCATCTTCATTGAGACCCGAGGGCATGTCGATAGTCTTGGTAATAACAGAGGAGCCGGCAACGGCGGCAGCTACCGACTTCACCTTCGTCTTGGATTGATTAATCACATTGCGGATCGAATTGGCTACGCCGTCGACGTCATTGACGTTTTTCTCGATCACCGCATCGATGGGCAGCGAACTCACAGCATAGCTTTCTACACGATAGCGTTCGCCCGTGTGACTCAACTCCAGCAACTTCACCGTCGTAGAGCTAATATCCAGCCCCAAAAGTGGAGTTGACTTTCTTTTCCCAAACAGACCTAACAAAGTATTTTCCTATCTGTATCCGTTACTTACGTTAGATTTATGCACCGATACATTAATAAACAGGTATAACATACACGCAAATATATAAAAAGGGTAAAAAAGCATATAATCTGCAGTCCTCCGAATTACTGGAACCCCGGTCACACTGTGCAGCACGCCAATATCCGATGAAGCTGAGTCGCATCCTACTGCGTTTACTCGCCCTTGCCCTCTGCGGGGCACTCATGTTGTTCAGTGGCGTATACCTTCACCTCAGCCCCTCCCTGCCCTCTGTAGAGGTACTCAGGGATATCAAGCTCCAGACCCCCATGCGTGTTTATACACGAGAGGGCGACTTGATTGGACAGTTTGGAGAAAAAAAACGCAACCCTCTTCCCTATTCCCGGGTTCCTCCGCAGTTCGTGCAAGCCTTGCTGGCCGCCGAGGACGACGGTTTTTTCAAGCATGCCGGCATCGACCTGATGGGGCTACTGAGGGCGACCTCCGAACTTGTTCTGACCGGGGAAAAAGGCTCTGGTGGCAGCACCCTGACCATGCAGGTGGCGCGCAATTACTTCCTCACCCTGGAGCGAACCTTTACTCGAAAGTTCAAGGAAATACTGCTGTCACTGGAGATTGAGCGGGCTCTCAGCAAGGAAGAAATTTTCGAACTGTATTTTAACCAGGTGTTCCTCGGACACCGTGCCTACGGATTCGAGGCCGCCGCACAAGTCTATTACGGCGCCCATATCGCCGAGCTCGACCTGGCCCAACTGGCAATGCTGGCGGGACTGCCAAAGGCGCCCTCCCGCTTCAATCCCATATCCAATCCGCAGCGCTCGGAGATTCGGCGCAACTGGATCCTCGGACGCATGCTATCCCTGGGCTATATCGATAAAGCGCAATACCGAAGCGCGGAGAGCGCACCCGTTACTGCCACACACCACGGCGCCAAACTCGCCTTCAATGCCCCCTACGCGGCGGAGATGGCACGCAGCGAAATGGTCGAGCGCTATGGTCTGGCCGCCTACAGCGACGGCTTTCACATCTACACCACCATCAGCAGTGAGCTGCAACAAGTCGCCAACCATGCGGTCATCGAGGGCCTTAGCACATACGACAGCCGGCACGGTTACCGCGGACCGGAGATATCCCTGGGCACTGCCGATGCGGAGGACATTGAGGCCGTCTGGTTGTTCGAGCTGAATCATACCCCCATCATCGCCAACCGGATTCCGGCAGTCGTTGCCGCGGTGGCAGAGGATGGCGTCGAACTATTGCTGGCCGATGGCGAGCGGGCGTTCCTGCCCTGGGACAATGGCTTGAGCCAGGCACGGCCCTATATCGATGAAAATCGCCGGGGACCGGCACCCCGCTCCCCGGCCGAGTTGTTACAGCCGGGGGATCTCATTCGCGTGCAACAGCGAGCGGATGAGAGCCTGTATCTCTCCCAGGTTCCAGAAGCCCAGGCCGCACTCATTGCCTTGAGCCCGGACAACGGCGCCATCATCAGCGTCGTCGGTGGCCTCGGGTTTGCCAAGAGCAAATTCAACCGGGTCACCCAGGCTGCCCGCCAACCGGGATCCAACTTCAAGCCATTCATCTATTCCGCTGCCCTCGAACACGGTTTCAGTGCCGCCAGTATCATCAACGATGCCCCGGTAGTGTTTGAAGACGCGGCATTGGAGGATACCTGGCGCCCCGAGAACGACGGCGGCAAATTCTATGGTCCGACCCGGCTCAGATGGGCCCTGACCAAGTCCCGCAACCTGGTTTCAATCCGGCTCTTGCAGGAATTGGGCATCCGCCGCGCAATCAATTACGCAGGCAGGTTTGGTTTCGACACCCGCAAGCTGGCCGCAGACCTGTCACTGGCGCTCGGCACTCAGGCTATCACCCCACTGTCGCTGGCAACTGCCTATGCCAGTCTCGCCAATGGTGGCTACCGGGTCTATCCGCACCTGGTCAACACTGTCGAGAATTACAACCGAGAGGTGATTTACCGCGCCACTCCGGACACGGTCTGTCGGTCCTGCGAGGAACCGCTGG
>SMVA01177269.1_pt1 | contig 12210 bp, 8 predicted proteins | sample 2456451 | NCBI WGS metagenome assembly SMVA01 (sample SAMN11095933, study PRJNA526329) | marine sediment metagenome | biome: Marine sediment; feature: Surficial sediment; material: Deep marine sediment; isolation source: Hadal surficial sediment | place: Pacific Ocean | collected 2014-05 | depth 0-1...
CAGTTTTTATGTTGCTTGGTGATTGAATTCGTGCCCTGGAATGTGTGTTTCTCATCATTGGAATAAACATTCCACTCACCCACCCAGAAGTCCCAGTCATTGAAGTGCTCGCCGGTTTCACACACAGACTTGGGTGTTGACGGTGTATCTTCTGCCAAGGATGGCAGTGCGATCAAGCTAATAAGGATTATGAGCAATGCAGTTTTTGCTGATGAGTTCATATCTGGCCTTGGGTGTTGTTGTACCCAATAAAGTGGAGTTACACACGGGTTTATAGAGCAAAACGCCGGATAGGGACATGCAACTGCGTCAGGGCGAATGTTGCATACGACATTCCGCCCTGTTATGTGAATGAATGTAAAGTATTTTACGGCAGTGCATGATTAACCGGCACACTGTAGGATAGGAGGTTCCCGCGCAAAGGTCGTATACGATGTTTGACGGGGAATAACGTTGGAAATACATGAAGCAAAGCAAACATATTAAAGGCCTGTACCGGGCGGAAGACGCGAAGGAAAGTTGCGGTTTCGGACTGATTGCCCATCAGCAGGGTGAGGCCAGTCATGAGTTGGTGGCTACCGCCGTCACGGCGCTGACACGTATGACACATCGTGGTGCGGTTGCGGTGGATGGCAAGACCGGTGACGGCTGTGGCATATTAATGCAGTTTCCGGAGTCTTTCTTCCGCCAGGTCGCTGAAGGCGAAGGCATGTGGCTGTCCGAACGATTCGCCGTCGGTATGATATTCCTTAGTCCCGATCCCAAAATCGCTGCCCGGTCACGGAAAATCCTCAGCAAGCATATCCGCAATGAAACACTGGCTGTGGCGGGTTGGCGCAAGGTACCGATCAATCCTGAGGTCTGTGGTCAAATTGCACTGCGTTCGATGCCGACCATTGAGCAGGTGTTTGTCAACGTGCCCAACGGCTGGTCTGCATTTGATGCAGAACGACGACTTTTTGTAGCCCGGCGCATGGCGTCCGCAGAGAACATGAAACTGGATGAGCCGGATAAAAGTTTTCATGCAGCAACCCTTTCTGATCTGACTACGGTTTATAAGGGCCTGCTCATGCCCGAAAACCTGCCGGAGTTTTACCCCGACCTGAAAGATCCAAGGATGGAAAGCGCCATCTGCCTGTTCCACCAACGCTTCTCGACCAACACACTGCCCAACTGGAAGTATGCACAGCCATTCCGTTACCTGGCACATAACGGTGAAATCAATACCATTCAAGGCAACCGCAGTTGGGCGGAGGCGCGCACACCGAAATTCCAGACCCCTTTGTTACCAGATCTGCAGAAAATTCGCCCGCTGGTCAACCAGGAAGGCTCCGATTCATCTTCGCTCGACAAGATGCTGGAGCTGTTTCTTGCCGGCGGTATGGATGTTTTCCGTGCCATGCGTATCCTGATTCCACCTGCCTGGCAGGCTGAACCGGACATGGCACCGGAATTACGCGCATTTTATGAATTTAACTCGATGCACGTGGAGCCATGGGACGGCCCGGCCGGTATCGTCATGACCAATGGCCGTGTGGCCGCTTGCAACCTCGACCGCAATGGCTTGCGACCGGCGCGTTATGTGATTACGAAAAATGGCTGGGTGACCCTGGCATCCGAGATCGGTGTCTGGGATTACGCCGAGAAGGACGTACTTGAAAAAGGTCGCGTCGGGCCCGGTGAAATGTTTGCCGTGGATACGCAAAGCGGCAAATTGTGGCGCTCCCGTGAGATTGACGATGCGTTGAAGTCGCGCCATCCGTATGGCGACTGGCTGGCTGAAAATATCATCCGGATTGCCAATAATGACGAACAGGAAGCTGCGGCAGCAGAGGCCTTCATGCGTGAAACCCCGTATAACTTTCCGATATTCCAGAAGTTGTTCGGGGTCAGCAACGAAGAACGGGAACACGTTATCCGGGTGATGGCAGAAGAGCAGGTCGAAGCGACTTCCTCGATGGGTGATGACACGCCGATAGCCATCATGTCGCGTCAGCAACGACCGGTTTACGATTATTTCCGCCAGCAGTTCGCCCAGGTCACCAACCCCGCTATTGATTCCCTCCGCGAGCGCTCAGCGATGTCACTGGAAACACTGATCGGCCGGGAACACAATATTTTCCAGGAAACCAGTACCCATGCGCACCGTGTTGTGCTGCCGTGGCCGGTGCTCAACATCGTCAAATACCGCAAATTACTGGCGCTGGATCAGCGCTACTACCGCAGCGAGATGTTCAGTCTGAATTACGCTCATGATGGCGATCTGAAAACGGCGCTGGAGAGAGTGTGCGACCAGGTTTCAGCGGCGGTTGCCGATGGTGCAGTCATTATCGTGCTGAGTGATCGTGACATTGCGATTGATAAACTACCGATACATGCGGCGCTGGCGACCGGCGCCGTTCACCAGCGTTTGATCAAAGATGATCTACGCTGTGACTGCAACATCGTTGTCGAAACTGGTACAGCACGTGATTCACACCATTTTGCCGTACTGTTCGGGCTGGGGGCGACGGCAGTTTATCCATACCTGGCATTCCAGATCATCAATGACCTGCATGCCAGGGGTGCACTTAAAGGTGAATTATTACAGCATCGTAAGTTCTATCGTCGTGGCATCCGCAAAGGCTTACTCAAGATCTTGTCCAAGATGGGTATTTCCTGTGTGTCCAGTTATCGGGGTGCGCAACTTTTTGAGACCGTCGGTCTGGGCAGTGAGATAACCGACTTATGTTGTCCCGGTGCTGCCGGGAATATCGGCGGCGCGGGATTTAAAGAGATCGAAGCAGACCAGCGAATCCTGGCTCAAGCCGCCTGGAACGGTGGGCAGCCGATCAACCAGGGTGGTTTATTGAAGTTCACCTGGGGCGGTGAATTTCACGCTTATAATCCGGATATTATCGCCACTCTGCAGCAAGCGGTGCAAAGCGGTAAACATAGCGATTATGCAAAGTTTGCACGGCTGGTTAATCTGCGCTCGCCGGCTGCATTGCGTGATTTGTTGAAATTACGCCCGGCAAAAAATCCACGGCCACTGATTGATGTCGAATCATCAGAGCAGCTGTTTCCTCGCTTTGATACCGCCGGTATGTCCATTGGTGCCCTATCACCGGAAGCCCATGAGGCGCTTGCGGTGGCGATGAATACGCTCGGCGGGCATTCGAATTCCGGCGAGGGCGGTGAAGATCCGGCGCGCTTCAACAGCATACGCAATTCACGGATCAAACAGGTTGCGTCGGCGCGGTTTGGTGTAACCGCCCACTACCTGGTTAACGCGGATATCCTGCAAATCAAAATCGCGCAGGGCGCGAAACCAGGTGAAGGCGGTCAACTGCCCGGACACAAAGTTTCCGCGCACATCGCAGCATTACGCCATGCGGTGCCCGGTGTCACACTGATCTCGCCAGCACCACACCATGACATTTACTCGATCGAGGACCTGGCACAGTTGATTTTTGACCTCAAGCAGGTCAACCCGACAGCACAGGTGTCTGTCAAGCTGGTGGCTGCGCGCGGTGTTGGCACCATCGCTGCCGGTGTGGCCAAGGCCTATGCCGATTGCATCACGATCGCTGGTCATGACGGTGGTACCGGGGCCAGTCCTTTGACCTCGGTGAAGTATGCCGGCTCGCCGTGGGAAACCGGTTTGCCGGAAGTTCACCACGCGCTGGTTGCAAACGGTATGCGCGACCGGATTCGTTTGCAGGTGGACGGCGGGCTGAAAACCGGCTTGGATGTTATCAAGGGCGCTATTTTGGGTGCCGACAGTTTTGCTTTCGGCACCGGCCCAATGGTGGCGCTGGGTTGTAAATACTTGCGTTGTTGCCATCTCAACAACTGCGCGACAGGTATCGCCACCCAGGATGACCAACTGCGTCGTGAGCATTACCATGGCTTGCCGGAAATGGTCATGACTTACTTCAGGTTTGTCGCTGCAGAGGTTCGTGAACACTTGGCCTACCTTGGTTTTGAAAAGCTGGAAGACATCATCGGCCGCAGTGATTTGCTCGAAAAGGTAGATGGCTTGACGGACAAACAGCGGTCCATCGATCTTGATCCGATTCTTGCCAGTGCCGCCGCAGCGGGTCTGCAAGGCGCAGGCTTTCAGGGTATCCGCAATGAGCCGCATGATAAAGGGGAACTGAATACGCGTATCGTCGCGAGTTTTGACCAGGCACTGGATAAGCGTGAAAGCGCGCAACGGCAATTTGATATTTTCAATTATGACCGTTCTGTAGGCGCAGGTCTGGCGGGTGAAATCGCACGTCGTTATGGCCGTGACGGGCTGGAAGGTGCGGTATACGACATCGAATTTACCGGCTCGGCGGGCCAGAGCTTTGGTGTGTGGATCACCACCGGGATGCACCTGGTATTGCATGGCGATGCCAATGATTATGTCGGTAAAGGCATGAGCGGCGGCAGAATTGCAATCGCGCCGCACGAGGATTCGGTGATCGTCGCCAAACGTAGCGCCATAATCGGCAATACCTGTCTGTACGGCGCCACCGGTGGTGAGTTATTTGCCGCAGGTCAGGCCGGTGAACGCTTTGCCGTGCGCAATTCCGGTGCCACTGCAGTGATCGAAGGGCTGGGTTATCACGGTTGCGAGTACATGACTGGCGGAACCGTGGTCGTGCTCGGGCGAACCGGTGCCAACTTCGCAGCCGGCATGACCGGTGGCCGTGCCTACGTGCTGGATATGACCGAGAGTTTTGCACGCCGGTGTAATCCGGCCGATGTAAGCATCTCGGATCTGAACATACGCGAAGATAGTCTGGAGCGGGCGTCTCTGATCAACCTGATCGAGCGCCACGTGCGATTCACCGGCAGTGTGTGGGGCCAGCGAATCCTGGATAATTTTGATCACTTCATGTTCTTTTTCCGCGTCGTGACGCCTAAGAAAGATACAGTTGCCAGAAAAATCGTGGCCGTACCATTAAAGGTGGTTGGATCGTGAGCAAACTCAACATTCGCATTAAGTTTGAATTTATTGATCTCGACCGTGTGGAACCGCAAAAACATTCGACAGAATCACGCCGGCACGAATTCCGGGAGATTTATGATCCATTCGAAAAAGACCAGGGTGAAGCGCAGTCTGAACGCTGTATCGCCTGCGGTAACCCGTATTGCCAGTGGAAATGTCCGGTACATAACTACATACCTGACTGGTTACAGCTGGCCGCGGAAGGTCGTATTATCGAAGCCGCTGAACTGGCACATCAGACCAATAGCCTGCCGGAAATCTGCGGTCGAATCTGTCCAATGGATCGATTGTGCGAGGGCGCCTGCACCCTGAACACCGGTTATGGCGCAGTCACCATCGGTGCCATCGAACGCCATATTACCGATACCGCATTTGCCCAGGGCTGGAGACCGGATCTCAGCGGCGTCAGGCAAACCGACTATAGGGTCGCTATCATCGGGGCTGGTCCGGCAGGATTATCCTGTGCGGATGTGCTGGCGCGCAATGGGGTCAAGGCCATCGTCTATGACAAGCACCCGGAAATCGGTGGTTTACTGTCATTTGGCATCCCCAAGTTCAAATTGGAACACAAGGTCATCAAGACGCGTCGGGGGATTCTCGAGGGTATGGGTATCCAGTTTGTGCTGGGTGCCAATATCGGTCAGGAAATCTCCTTCAGAGAAGTACTGGATAACCATGACGCGGTGTTCCTTGGCCTCGGCACCTACACCGAGATGCAAGGCGGCATGCCGGGTGAAGATGCTGACGGTGTTTACCGGGCATTGGATTACCTGATCGGTAATACCAAGTCATTGCTGGATATGCCGGCCGGCGAGCATGATTTTATTGATCTGAAAGACCAGCGAGTAGTCGTGCTCGGTGGTGGTGATACCGCGATGGACTGCGTACGCACAGCCATACGCCAGGGTGCCAGCGAAGTGCATTGCCTGTACCGGCGCGATCGCGTAAACATGCCAGGTTCGCAACAGGAAGTAACAAACTCTGTTGAAGAAGGTGTTCAGTTCCGCTTTAACATACAGCCACTGGAAATCGTTGAGAACCAGGGTAAGGTCACGGCCGTCAAGGTCATCGAAACCCGCCTTGGTTTACCGGATGAGACAGGACGACAACGACCGGAGTCTATCGAGGGCAGTGAACGTAGTATCGATGCCGATGCTGTCATCATCGCATTTGGTTTCCGGGCTTCACCGGAGAACTGGTTTGAAGATTTTGCGATCAAAACCAATCAGTGGGGTCTGGTGGAAGCCAGCCAGGACGATGAATTTGCCTTTCAGACCAGCAACCCAAAGATCTTTGCCGCTGGCGATATGGTACGTGGCGCTGACCTGGTTGTGACCGCAGTCGCTGACGCGCGTGAGGCCGCACTTGGTATTTTTCAGTACCTCAGCAGTCATCCGGATTAATTTTATGACCACCCATTACAAATCTATCAGCATTTCTTTTTGCCTGTTATTTGTCATTGCATCAGCTCAATTACAGGCAAAAGCCCCGACGCTCGATCCGCTGGATGATGACAAACACCTTGGTCCGGTTGAAAAGTTCCTGTTCTGGACGCCCGAACAGCAGGTTGCCGGCTATCGCAATATCAACAAAATATTTCCCACCCGCATCATTCCGGCAGGGGGAACCCCAATGGTGTTGCCGCAGCAATTGATTAACCTGGGTGGCGTGGAGATAGAGGCCGAAGGCCGGACCCTGACCGTTGATGACTATTTTCTGCAACAGAATGTGGCCGGGTTGCTGGTCATCAAAGATGGCCAAATCGTGTATGAACGCTACGGTCTCGGCAATACCGAGGACAGCCTGTGGGTGGCATTTTCAGTGGCCAAGTCGATTACATCGATGCTGGTTGGGGCCGCCATTCAGGATGGTTATATCAAGAGTGTCGATGAGAAAATCACGGATTACCTGCCACGGCTAAAGAACTCATCGTACGACCAGTCGACCATACGTAATGTATTGCAGATGTCGTCGGGTGTGGAGTGGAATGAAGATTATGCCGATCCGAATTCAGACGTAAACAGCGCAAGCTGGGACACCCTGGGATTATATGAATATTTGCGTAACAAGCCCCGCGTAGCGGCTCCCGGGGAGGAGTTCAACTACAACACAGCAGAAACCAACCTGGTCGGCACCCTGTTGCGCTCGGCCATTGGCAATAACCTGGCGACCTATTTATCAGAAAGAATCTGGAAGCCATTCGGCATGGAATCCGATGCAAACTGGATGATGTCAGAAGTGGGTGGCGGCGAAACAGGTGGTTGCTGTATCAATGCGACACTACGTGACTATGGCCGCCTGGGTCTGTTTGCGTTGAACGACGGCCAGCTTGCGGATGGCACACGGATTTTGCCAGAGGGCTGGATGAAAGAATCAACGGCACCGTCGCAAGGTAACCCCGGCTATGGTTATTTCTGGTGGTTGGCAGACAACAACGTGTACCGGGCCTCCGGCATCTTTGGTCAGGCGATTTATATCGATCCCAATGAAAACGTCGTCATCGCACAACACAGCGCCCGCGCAGTGGCCAGCAACCGTCCGGACTGGGCCCTGCAAAGCGCCTTTTTCACAGCTATTGTAGGAGCAACCAGCACCGCTGGTCGCGAGTGACCATGCACACCTCAATCGTACTAACCGTTATGGCAGATGACAGACCAGGCATCATCAAAACCGTTTCTGCCGTGCTGACAGATCACGGCGGCAACTGGACCCAGAGCAGTATGAGTTCACTCGCCGGCCAGTTTGCCGGCATCCTGCTGGTTTCGATGCCGAGCGAAAATACTGAGGCCTGTATTGCAGAATTACAAGACCTGGAATCCAAAGGCCTGAGGATCATCGCCCATGTTTGCAGTGGGCCGGTCGAAGAGGAGAAATCCAATACCTATATTCTCAACCTGGTCGGCAACGACCGCCCCGGTATCGTGCATGAAATCACCACCTTGTTGGCAAAGCATAAAGTCAGCGTGCACCAGTTTGAAACTGCCGTGGAAAGTGCCGCCATGGGTGGCGCAGATCTGTTCAAAGCCACCGCCCAGTTGCTTATACCGGATAGTGCTGATATCGATCAAATTGAAAATGAACTTGAAGACCTCGCCAACGACCTGATGGTGGATATCAGGTTTACTTGAACAGCCATCGCGAGGAACACAGCTGCTTGCTGCTTCCTCTAAAACCCCGCAACACCGCTTGGGTATGCTGCCGCATCGCCTTCCGTGTGCCCGTGTTTCTCGACGTGCCGGATTGCGTCTTCCATTATCTGCAGCCCTTCGCGAAGCACAGATTCGTCCATATTGAGCGCGGGGTACATTCGAATCGTATCTTCATGATCGGAAAGCGCCCATACACCGTTCTCGAGCATCTTTCCGCGAACGGCCCGCGCCGTCCACCAGTCTTTTTCATCGGCGCCTGCGGATTCGGGCTTAACGAAACTCAAACCGAGCAGTAAGCCGTTGCCACGCGCCTGGCGTACAATACTGTAGCTTTCCCATTCACGCATGATTCCAGCTGCGATAGTACCGAGTCGATTTGCCTGCGCCACGATATGATCCCGTTCGAAGATTTGCAGTGTCCTGATTGCCGCCGCACACCCTGAAGGCATCCCGGCAAATGTAGATCCGGATGCAAAATCAGTGTTATCGCCCATGATGTCATCGCGTGCGGAGATGCCGCACAATGGCGCGATGCCACCGGATAAGTTCTTTCCGTAAACGAGGATATCCGGTACCACGTCATAGTGTTCGATGCCCCACATCCGGCCCGTACGACCCAGCCCGGTCAGAACTTCGTCAGAGATCATCAGCCAGTCGTTTTTGTCACAGATATCACGAATGCCTGTCAGGAAGCGCGTTGATGGAATCCAGTTGCCGCCTTCGGCGAGACCTGGCTCGACCATGACACCGGCAATGTTGTCACGTGCCGCGATGCTGGACGGAATGTGATTATCGAGGTACCAAAGGCAATACTCGGTGTACTGATCCTCGTTCATCCCGGCCGGAATTCGCTCACTGTACGGGTAAGGTGCCTTGATTGCGCCGCCGCCCCAGCCTTCGAGATAAGTGCTGTAGCTGCCGTCGAGCCCGCTCAAAACCTTGGTTGCGAGCCCCATACCGTGGTAGGAAGAACTGAATGTGATTATGTAGCGTCGCTTGGTATGCGTGAGAGCCAGGTGGACTGCAGCTTCGGCCGCCTCAGTACCTGACACTTCGTAATTTGTACGGGGCAGCGCCCGGCTCGGCATAATGTCGGCGAGCATTTCGGCCAGTTCGTAACGCAAAGGGTGGTCGTAATGGAAGCCATACCGTCGGTTGGCCGACTCCACTACTTCAAGAATTTCCGGATGACAGTTGCCCAGCGGGTTTGTCGCCCAACCGTTTTGGAAATCGATATAGCGTTTGCCGTCCAGGTCCCAGACGAAGTCGCCCGCCGCCTTATCGATAACGATCTGGCGTACCGAACGATATCCGCGTCGCCCGGCTCGCTCCATTTCGGCATCGAACCTCAGCCCGTTCTTGAAAAGCGGAATGCCGCGGTCGAGGGCCGCGCGCGTTTTGGGGCCTGGGAAACTGTCATCCATAGTGTGCTGCCTCAAAGATACTGTGGTCACAGTGTGACACAGGAGCAATAAAATAGAGCAGTAATTCCAATGCCGAAGCACTCGACAATTTATTCGCGGTCACCTGCCGCCTGGATATTCAACCCAAGGTGCTGATGGTCGTCGCAGATAAATTTCCTGGTATACCTGGTCACCGAGCCAGCCCCTGAGACCGGACGGTGACAGCTCGGCAATTTCCTTGATCTGACGGGCCATGTGTGACTGGTCGGCAAAGCCGCATTCATTGGCAACCCAGGCCAATGGCTTACCGGCATTAATCAGCGCGAGCGATGCGTGAAACCGCATCAGCTTTGCATAACTCCGTGGAGATATACCAACCAGTTTCTGCCAGATTCGATTGATGGTTCTTGAACTGCGGGACAGCACTTTGGACAAATTGTGTATTGATTGACCAGCATCACCGACGGTCGTGATCAGCGCGTCGATCACATCGTGGTTGTGGCCCTGGGAATCAAGTGCTCCCAGCATGGTGGTGTTCAGCGCTTCGATTCGCTGCTGTTCACCCGTTGATTCCGTCACAGATCTGACCAGCAATTCACCGAGCTTGCCGAAACTTGTAGCGGGTGACACACAGTGGTCGAGCAGTTCGGACATCGGCCAATCACTGAATCGGCTTACCCCCCAGGGACGAAAACGAATTGCAAACAGATCCATGGATTCGGAAATTCGTAGTTGTAAACACCGCTTGGCGGCAGAATAGAGATAGGCCTGAGGCTGTTTTTGCCACTTCGATGAAGCCATCATTATTTCCGGCGGGGTTCCAAGGTGCACTATGAACTCGGGCGCGGCATCCGGCAGGATCATTTCGTAAACCGGTTCACAGGGAGTAACACGCCATTGCCAATAGCATTCTATATAAGGCGATAGTCGGTGATCTGCCGGGAAGGTGTTATACATACAACATGTCTGAATCGTTCTAGAATCGCCATTGAGCCACAGACTAGAATTGTGACATTGTTGTTAACCAGGAGACAAGTATGCACCGCTTACATAATATTTTGATAATAACACTCGCCATGTGGGCTGCAGATTCATGGTCATCTGATTCAGCAGGTGATCTGAACTGGTTGCTGGGCTGTTGGGAGTCAACTGACGGGTCAAGCCGCGAAGTATGGGTACGACAATCGGATAAGCAGTTGATCGGCTTCAGTGTTGCACTTGAGCAAGGACGGGTCGGGTTTTATGAAGCGCTGAGTATTGGAATTGATGACGATGGCAACGCACACTACACGGCACACCCAGAGGGTCATCCGGCAACCACGTTTTCGACCAAAATTAAACCCGGCAAAGAGATTGAATTTATTAATCCTGAACACGATTTTCCACAAAAGATCACCTATCGACTTGAAGGCGAGCAACTTTACGCAAGCATCTCTCTGCTGGACGGTGGAAACTCGATGTCATTTGACAAGGCTCGCTGTCAGCAGTCCCGGTAAAAGATACGGACCGGGGACTATCGATATTTTAGCTGGTCTTTTTGCTATCTGATTAACCCCATTTCCTTTTTAACAACGTTTAAGCTCATAGACGAACGGAGGTTAAAAATGAATATGGCTGCAAATTATGACCCTGCCTGTCGTGAACTTTCGGTTTTTAACCACGCAGGCGAACAGGCGTGCAGAAAATGCGCGCCGTAGTGGACACCAGGATGCTGCTCCCATGGCTCCTGTTGATGTGCCTTTCCGGCAATGCCTATGCCCTGAGTTGTGCACAGCCAAAGCTGGATGAAGCCGTCATAACACATTCTGTTGCTATTTTTGAAGGCGTAGCCGGCAAAAAACACGGTCTGACATGGCAACAAGAAGCAAGTGTAAAAAAGGACAAACTAAGTGGTAGATTCGCCGGCGTGGAAAATTTGAGTGTGTATGATTTCACCGTAACAAAAAACTGGAAAGGCGTAGCAACGGGCCAAACGGTCTCTATCCTGTTCAACACTACCTGGGGTGACAACTACGTGCCGGCTGGTCATGTCCTGATAGTAAGCCCGCAGCAGATCCATGATATGTACTGGACACCCCTGTGCGGCAATAGCTTAGACCTGGAATGGGCTCGAAAAAATGGCGCCCTGGAATTATTGGAAGAAGTCATTGGCATCGGTCAGCACATAAAGATTGTGGCAAAAGATCGTAGCTGTGAGAGTGCACAGGATTGTACGGCCATCATGACCCATTGCGGTGGTTGCGATTGCGGCACCCCCGTCAGTGTTGTGGCCGCCGGGAAATACAAGCAACAACTCCGTACATTCTGTGCTGCAAACCACCTGATGGAGCAATGTGAGATTGTCTGTGAAACCTTTGTTCCTGCATGTCATGAAGGATTGTGCTGGTGAGAATCAGAATGTTTTTGGATCCTTTTATCTGTCAGATAGGTGTGAAAAGTTGTCGACGTCGTGTCGCGATGGTCATCCGCCATCAGTGAGCGCTTGAGCGTATATCGTCTGGAATACCCCCGGGTTCATGAGCGCCTGGCCAAGGTCAGGGCAGCCGTGATGCGACGCGTGGAACCAGGTCCGTGAACCCATCATGGATTTTTTAAGCTCATCCCAGGAAAGGCCGGATTCTTTGTCGATGCGTTTATCTTCCACGTCTGCCGGCCAGGGATTGCTGCCACTCAGAAA
>SMVA01250977.1_pt1 | contig 12209 bp, 9 predicted proteins | sample 2456451 | NCBI WGS metagenome assembly SMVA01 (sample SAMN11095933, study PRJNA526329) | marine sediment metagenome | biome: Marine sediment; feature: Surficial sediment; material: Deep marine sediment; isolation source: Hadal surficial sediment | place: Pacific Ocean | collected 2014-05 | depth 0-1...
ACCTTGCTGAAGAAGCGGTGGCCCCCGATGTCGAAGCGGAAGCCCTTGTACTCGACGGTCCGCGATATGCCACCCACTTGATGGTCGGCCTCGAGTACGACTGCGGAATGGCCCTGTTCCAAGAGTTCGTGAGCCGCAGTGAGACCAGCGGGTCCGGCACCGATGATTACGCATCGTTGAGCGTCGGCGGATTTGTCCGCGGTTTCGTTCAAGTTGGCGGGTTGCGTCAACAAGGTGTGTGCTCTTGACTACTGTTCACTTTGCGATCCCGGACGGTTGGCGCGCAGCGGAGGTTCCCAGAGATACCCGTGTGATTCTACATGCTGCCGACATTCTACCCTCCTTGTGCCGCGCCGTCTCAACCCTGGCGATGCCAGGCAAGGAAGCCGAGAAAAACAGAAAGGGCGCAGCCCATGAAAAACAACACCTGGAGAGGGACGACGGCTATGGCAAAAGCGATTCCACCCCGTTTTGCAAGCAATTGATAAAAACCTGCATGGGACCCGATAATGACCGCAACCAGTACCAGCGGCAGTAAAGCCCAGCGGTCCATAACCCAGGCAAGAGCCAGCAGGGGCATGAGAATTCCGATCAAAAATGCCAGGGGGGACTGCCATCTGCTCCCGGTTTGTCCTGGGTCAGAATCCTTCGTCAGAGGGCTGCAAATCACGGCGGTCAGAAACAAGACCAGTGTCGGAACGGTTGCCAATGCATGGCCTGCAAGCGGCAACAGCAGCATGATTACCAACAGCAGGGCAGCAGACACCGTGGCTGCCCTGGCACGCATATTCAGGTTAAGGTCAGCCGGTGCCGAAGGATATCGCAACAACAACACCATCCAGGGCACTCCGCGTCGAAAAACATCGGTCCGCAACATGTCCCAGAATTTCCATTGTTTCAAATGGGTGCCAAGCATCGTCTTGAGCAGCCGGATCCGGTAGCCGGCTTCACGCAACCGGTAGCCCAGCTCAATATCCTCAATGCTTGGTTGTGTATAATCGGCACTGAATCCTCCCATCTCGAGAAACACGTGCCGCCGAATTGCTCCGCACCCCGTCCAGAAAGTCGAGGCTTCTTCATTACCGGCCTGGTGAGTCCAGTGGTGATACAGATTTCGATAGCGTGAAAGGAAGGAACCATGGCCCGGTGTATCGTCATAGCTGCCAAAAACAGCGGCAAGGTCCGGGTCGGATTCAAGCGCTGCTACAGCCTTGCCTATTGCATCGGGGTGCAGCAACACATCGGCATCGGTGAAGAAAATGATCTCACCCCGGGCTTTTTTTACACCCGTGATGCGGGCCACGCCCGGACCTCTCCGCTGCCCCATGCACTCCAGGTGTGCACCGTGGCGCCCGGCAATCTCAGCAGTAAGTTTATCGCTTGAACCATCATCTACCACGATGCATTCAAAAGCGGGCCAGTTAGTGCGGAACACGGCGTCCAGGCAACGATCAAGGTCTTCTCCACCTTTGAAGACCGGCACGACAACAGAGACCAATACCGGCGAATGACTGTCCTTCATCTTGTTCTCCATGTATTGATGAAATCGCGTGGAACATTATAGAGGGAAAATTCCGGGCATAATGGCCGCATGAGAATATTGGCGGCGGACATCGGCGGAACGAATTCGCGTTTCGCCTGTGTGGAGATCGATGGTCTGTCCAGTGTATCGATGGGAGAGCCTTATGTGTTCCCGACATGGCTGGATTCCATTGGCTCACTGCATGACTTGCTGGATCACTTCCAGCACAATGCGCCTGCTGAAATTGCTGACCTGGGGCATTACCGTGCAGTCTCGCTGGGGGTGGCGGGAGCGGTGGACCTTGGCAAGGCAACCCTGCCGAACATCCCCTGGGACATCGACCTGGCCTCGACCGGCAACATCCCTGATGTTTTTCTGATGAATGATTTTGTCGCCCAGGCCCACGCCTTTTTGGATGAAAATTTACTGGATCAGCTGGAACCGGTGCGCCCGGGCACGGGGTTCAGACCCGGCTCCATTGCCATCATCGGCGCCGGCACGGGCCTGGGCCACGCAGCTCTTAAGCCCTTTACCGGACGGCGAGTCGTCATCGGTTCGCAAAGCGGCCACACCACCTTTGCATTCCATGGACCCGAAGAAAGGGCTATTGAACAGTTCCTCATATCCAAGACAGGCAAAAAATGGATCAGCAACGATGATGTTGTCAGCGGTTCCGGGGCGGCCCTGATTCACGAATGCCTGAGCGGTGAGCCGGCAAGCCCGGCCGAAGCCCTGACCACTGCCTCCGGCAACACTCAGACCTGCAATATGTACGCACGTTTCTACGCCCGCGCCTGCAGGAATTATTGCCTGTCAATGCATCCGGTGGAAAAGCTGATCATCACTGGAGGCATCGCCGCAAAAAACCCCCACCTGATACGCAGCAAGGAATTCAGCCGGGAATTCAACGACGCCGATCACTTTCGCCACCTGTTGGAAAGCATTCCCATTTACCTAAATACGGACCAGGGTCTTGGCATCAGGGGTGCCGCCATGCACGCCTGGCTGGAACTTAGCGGCTAAGGCGTATATTGCACAAAGACGGTCTATATTCCAAACTGTAACTCGGCCAGCCTGGCGTAGAGATTATTGCTGCGGATCAATTCAGCGTGACTTCCAACCGCCTCGATGCGGCCGTGGTTCATGACCACGATTCGATCCACTTTTTTAACCGTCGCCAGGCGATGTGCGATGACCAGCGTGGTGCGATCTTTCATCAAGCCTTCCAATGCTGTTTGCACCAGTCGTTCACTCTGTGCATCCAGCGAACTCGTGGCCTCATCGAGCAAAAGGATGGGCGGATCTTTCAGGATCGCTCGCGCAATCGCGATGCGTTGCCTTTGTCCCCCTGAAAGACGGGTGCCACGCTCGCCCAGGAAGGTGTCGTAACTATCCGGCAACGCCCTGATAAAATCATCGGCTGCGGCGAGTGCTGCGGCTTGTTTCACTTCCTCTTCACTTGCCCCGGGGCGGCCGTAACGGATGTTCTCAAGGGCACTCTCACCGAACAATACGGTCTCCTGGGGAACCAGACCGATCTGTTTTCTCAACTCCAGTGGATCGAGCCTGGAAATTTCGACGTCATCGATCAGAATCCGGCCGGATGCTGCCGCGTAGAAACGCAGCAACAACTGGAAACTGGTACTTTTTCCAGCGCCCGAAGGCCCGACGATTGCCACGGTTTCGCCAGACCGTACCTCCAGGCTGAAATCATCCAGCGCCAGGGAGTCAGGCCGTGAAGGATAACGGAATGCAATATGTTCGAAGCGAATCCGGCCACGTGCTCTGGCCGGTAAATGTTCCGGATCAGCCGGGGCCTGGATGGCCGGTTCTGCGTGCAACAGTTCGGACAAGCGCTCCATCGCACCGGCAGCGCGCTGAATTTCACCCCACAGACTGCTCAGTGCTGCTGCCGAGGAGCCAACCATCATGGCGTACATCAGAAACTGGCCCAGTTGCCCACCGGTCATCGTGCCGGCCAGAACCGCACGTGAACCAATCCACAGGATGAAGGTAATCGAAGCGAACACCAGGGATGTAGCAATGACAGTCAACAACGCGTTCATTTTTATCCGTCGAACCGCCGTGATGAAGCTGGAATTTACCGCCTTGGCGTAGCGCCGGGCTTGCAGTTTCTCCAGCGTAAATGCCTGTACTGTTTGCATGGCGTTAAGAGTTTCACCGGCCAACCCACTGGTATCGGCAATCCGGTCCTGTGATTGGCGCGACAAGCTTCTTATACGACGCCCAATCAGGATCACTGGCAGTATAACGACCGGTATTCCCACCATGATGTAAGCGGCCAGCTGAGGACTGGTTAATACCAACAAAAACAGACCGCCAGTCAGGTTCAGCGTCGATCGCAATGCGATGGACAAGCCTACTCCTGAAATGCTTTGTACCAGCGTGGTGTCGGTAGTCAGACGGGAAAGAACCTCGCCGGTCTTCGTCACTTCAAAAAATGCCGGATCCATTCCGATGACGCGCTGATAGACGGCGGTGCGAAGGTCGGCTACCACGCGTTCACCCAGCCAGGTCACCAGGTAGTAGCGCAACGCGGCGAAAACACTGAAAACAAGGGCCGCGGCAAGGAACCAGCCAAAATAGCGGTTTACCGTGCCGACGTCCTCCGCAATAAAACCATTATCAATCAGGTAACGCAGAGCGATGGGCAGCGCCAACATTGCCCCTGACGCAATCAGCAACGCGGTCAGGGCCGCCGCCAGCGTTCCACGATACGGGCGGATAAACGGGATCAGCGTCCGCAGGGGTTGCAGGGATTTTCCGCGAGGGCGCTCGCTACTTGCGCGCTCAGCCATGATTTCGACTCGTATTGGTGTTTAAGAGAACCTCTGATCCATTCATGGACTTGTATCGAGTTCCTATACATTCAGCTGTAACAGCAGAAACACCAATAGTCCAATCGCAACGACACTGACCAGAGACCAGCTAAGCAAGGCGCCTCGATGCCTCCACTGGTGCTTCAGGGCCCCAAGTTCGCTGAGCTTTTCAGCCTGGCGCAATAAGGGAACAATCCAGGTTTCTACTTCGTGGTCCTGGTACAGGTTTTGTCGTTTACCTGTTTGCAATGGCAAAAAGTACTTTTGATAGAATATCGCCCGCTCGGTAAAGGCCAGTTCCGTGGGGGGAACAGTGATTTCACGGCCGTCATTCAAGCGGATATATAACTGCTTGCCGTCGGTACCGAGCCTGCGCTTCATCGCCTTCATTGCTTGCCGGACAAAGGGAACTAAAGCTGCGATGAGCAGGGAGGAAAGTAACAATACATAGCCCAGCACATTGAACTTTTCCTGCAACTCTTCGTTTGGATTTACACCCATCTGCATGCGTACCCAGCCATAGAGTGCCAATCCCCCCGCAAGCATGACGATGATGATTGAGAAGCCCAGAATTTCCAGCCGTTTGAGCGACTGATCAATCTTTGGGTTTCGTTGCAGCCAGTAGATCCCCTTGACGCTCGGAACCGCCCGGGCTGCAACCCCCATGTCAATCACCCCCGGCACCGGGGTCCAGCGCCTGTTTTTCGGTGTGGCGATGATGGCGGTAAGCACCATCAAGACAGCAAAAACAATGACGGCAATCAGTGCTACCCGGCTGATTCGACCGTGGTGCTCATGTTCCTGTTTGAGCCGTGACATCGCATCCTTGAACCGGTCATCACCAAAAATGCTGACTTCATGCGACCGTGTGTCGACGCGATACACCGTAAACTGTTCGAGGTCTGTAACCAGAATATCGCCCCCCGTCGCTGCAATGTCCGTGGCAAAAACACCGCTGGGCAATGAGACTTGTTTTACCGCACCCTGATCCAGGTCGTATACCACGAGATCGGCGTACCGTTCTAAAAACTCGGCGGCCTGGGTCACCCACCAGTTGCCATCTCCACCCAGCGCCAGCATGATCGGGTAGTAGCGTTTGTCCTTGGTCAACTCGTTCATCGCGCTGCGCTGGCGGCCGATTTCAAAACCGCCATTTGCTGCCGGTACAAATTCGACTATCCGCCGATGGTCGGTATCGGCAATCCAGAGATGCCCCAGGGAATCAAATGCCAGGTCATTGGGCCCGGCAAGTGTATTGTCAGGCAGCAATTGCTCGGCTTGGGAATCCGCACCGTCCTGGCCCCACAGGCTATCCCCCTGGGCATCGGTAAACAGCAGGCTGTGCGACGCCGTATCGATTAATATTTTGAACTGGCGCTTCGGCTTATCAATTTCGCCAAATCCAATATCCTGGCAATCCCAGTTGCTGGTATCGCAGGATTTGATACTTGCCGGGCGTTGCCCGGCAATCAGTAGCCGATCATCACCGGTGATTCGCAAATCGATGGGAACGTCTGTGATACCGGTCACTTCAGGGGGGTACTGGGCCAGCAGGTCTCCCTGCGAGGACAGGTAGTAAATATTTTCGGAGGCAAACAGGAAAACCCGTTGCGAGTCTGCTGCAATGTGGGTGGGACCGGCGTAGTGCATTGACCTGTCCGTAGCCCAGAACCGTGTTGCCAGGCTGGCCAGCAGCAGGGCAAGGAACAACAGCGCAAGACCAGTCCGCATGTCAAACCAGTTGCGCTAGTGTCCGCGGAAATTGCACCTGCATTGCCCCTCTTCCGTCCATCCATGGACATACGCGCACGATGTCGCCAGCCATCATTCTGACAGGGCCGTGCGAATTTCCCGCAATTTATCTTTGACCCGTCGTGCATTCATCGGGCCCATGCGCAAAAGAACTTTCTGCCCGGCAGGGAGTGCTTCCAAATCCGGATTGGCAAACAGGTAAAATGCCTCCGGCTTGATCAGACGGAGTGGTTCCGTTATTTCGGGAGTTGACAGGAGACTGTCAATCACCTCGATCAACCTCGCGTCAAAGTCACCATCGGGATAACCAAGCTCAATGTAGGCCTGCTGGCTAAGGAGGGCGTAGTCCCGGTACAGGCTTACCAGTTCTTGCGTGTTCAGCGCTTCAAACATTTCTACCTGGGGCTGATAACGTTGATAGTTTGCCGGATTCAGCAGGTACTGGCTTATCGCATCGCCCTCGGAATCGCGCATCACGGTGTCCGGATATTCATTCGCAGTCGCCATAAACTCCCCCCCCGGGTCCTGGATAGCCATGATCTGGCCGGGAATCTGGCGGCTGGTCAACGCATCCACCGACGCAACAAAGCGGGAAACCACATTGTCGCTCACAATAAACCGCATCACCGAAGCTTCGCCGGCGAGTCCGGAGAGCGAATCCAGCACCAATTCATCGCTCTCGGCCAATGGAGGCAGCGCGGTCGCTTCATCCACAAGTTCGAGCTCAGGTTCGACCAATATGACTTCTTCTACCGTCTCAGGCAGGACCGGTTCCGGCTGGAGTATCGGTTGCGCTATGGCAACTGTCGGAATCGGAGGAGGGGGTGTATTCCCGGCGAAAGGATCAGAAACCGTTATATAGTAATAAGCGGCGGCAGCCAGCACGACCAGCAACAAACCAATCAGCCAGTTTTTCATAATGTTTCCTTCGTCAGCGGTGATGACCCCTCTTGCAGCCATAATACTCCGGTTCTTATTGTGACCGCACGACTTGCAGGGGGTTCGGCGGCGCTGAAGAAGCGCACATCAAACGAGTGTACTGAAGGAATCCCTGAACAAAGACTAGCCCCACCTTGCATTGCAGCAGCAGACCGCCTCTGAATGTAGCAATAATTGCGATGCGCAATACTTGAACAGTGTTGGATCGCCCGGGCACGGTTCCTTTGCGTCAGGATTGCTTGTGAGGACAGGAGGCCACTTGCAGACAAATTTTCTTAACCATGGAATTAAGAGGGAATCTTCTGCCGCAAGTGGCCCGCTATGTTGGAACTCGCTTGAGAGGGATTTTTTGAAGATGGATTTTATAAGCAAATTTTCAAGCTCAAGCACGCCCTTAATATCTAAATTATTTGCGCTTTACCCTCACACGAGCCACCGGATTTCTCCAGTCAAAAACATCAGGCTCCAGGTCGCCAATGCCACTAATGCCGTTGGAAGTAAAAATGAAACCTTCCCCACCAACTGTGTTATCGCCTTCTCCACCACAGTCCGGACCCGGGATATTGGCGCAGAGTTCATCGTTCAATTCGGTCCCGGCATCGTATGCCGTCAAGGTGAACATCGTCGAGCGTAATGGCAACAGTTTCATCGAACGCAGGCCGACGAAGGTGTCATTGGTGGGAATCAGCATCGAAGTAATGCTCAGCCGGTTAAAATGGACATCGGCCTGGATTTCAACGGTCACACTTTGGCCGGGTAGTAATAGACCATCGGTGGTTACTGTTTCGAGCACATCCGGATTGCCATCCAGCAAATCCTGCAAAGGCATGGTGGCGCCGCCTTCAGCCAGGATCTCCAGTTGTGACGATGCGACCAGACCCGGTGTAAACAGGCTGACGGAACTGTGGTGCGTCGCCAGGAGTATAGGCGTGAAATTCTGGCTTTTCGTGATGTTGAAGATAGTAACTTCGAATGTCTCAAACTCATGTGCCGCCTGAGCGACAAGTGATAACGTAGAGGCCAGTAATCCGGCCAGGATGAGGGTTGTTTTTCGCATGTTGAACTCTCCTTCGTGTTGGTTGCCAATTAATCGAGCCACCATCGCCCGATTCGAGGATCTATTCTGGAAGGCAGATTTCACGTAGCTATCACGAATCCATCAAATAACCCATCCTCTCTAAGCCTCTGGAAAACCAGTCTTTTGTCCCTAATTTTAAATACGCTGTGATACATTTGTGAGATTTCAGGTCTAGATTCATGCACAAAGATAAAAGTCAGCTTAGCTGTACATTGCATCGGCACAGGAGAAATCACCATTAGCATCAGCCGCATCAGGCAGCGCAGAATCCTGGTTGTCGAAGACGAGCATGACATCGCCCAACTGCTTGCCCTGCACCTCCAGGACAATGATTTCGAAGTCACTATTGCCTACGACGGACACGAAGGTATGAGACAGGCTTTTGCCCGCAAGTGGGACCTGATTATTCTTGATATCCGACTTCCCGGTCCGGATGGTCTAAGTATTTGCCGGGCACTTCGCAGAGAACAGGCCTATGTCCCGATCCTGATGCTGACATCCAAGTCGTTGGAACTTGATCGTGTCCTGGGACTGGAGTTGGGTGCCGATGACTATGTCACCAAGCCATTCAGCGTGACCGAACTGGTCGCGCGGGTCAGGGCCATTTTCCGGCGTATCGAGTCGCTCGAGAAAACCATCCCAGGAGCGGGTGAGGCCATCGAAATAGCTTCGATAAAAATTGAACCCGCCAGCAGACAAGTCACAGTAGGGCGGCGACGGGTCAAGCTGACTGCGCGTGAATTCGACCTGTTGCTGCACTTCGCGCGTCACCCGGGACTGGTGTTCAGCCGGGCCCAGTTGCTGGACCATGTCTGGGGTTATGGCCACGAAGGTTACGAACACACCGTGAATTCCCACATCAACCGACTCAGGGCCAAGATCGAGTCGGACAGCACCCAACCCACCCTGATCGTTACGGTTTGGGGAGTGGTTACAAACTGGATCCCGAAGCGAAAGCGGCAAGCGCGGCATGAGCACACTTTTTGCGAGGCTATCGGCCGCCCTGCTGGTGATTATCCTGCTGGTAGGAAGTAGTTTTTACTTTGTCGAACTGTTCAGCACGCGAATGTACTACGAGGAACTGACTCAACGCCTCAACAGTTCCATCGCAATGTACGTGACCGGCGAACGCGACTTGATTGAAAATGGCGAAGTCAAAACGGATGCCCTGGAGTTACTGGCTCAGCAAGCCATGATCATTAACCCGACGGTTGAGGTGTACCTGATCGACAAGCAGGGCCGCATTCTCGGCCATGCCCTTCCATCCGGCGCGGTCAAAATGGAATTCATCGACCTGGAGCCGATCCTCGAGTTGCTTGCGGGTGATGTCGAGATGCCGTTCAAAGGCAGTGATCCCAGGAACCCGGGCAAGTACAAGATATTCTCCGCCGCAGAAGTCGTTCATGACGGTGAACTGCAGGGTTATCTTTATACCGTGCTCGGCGGACAGAAATACGACGAGTTGGCCAGCAGCATTCGTGGCAGCTACGTGCGGAAAATCAGTCTGGGCGCGATTGTGGCCATCGTGGTGACAGGTTTCCTGGTGGGCCTGCTGGTCTTTGGCCTGCTGACCAGGCGCCTGACAGTACTGACGCGAAACATGCAGCGTTTTACCGCCTCCGGCTTCGATCCCGATTTCAAGCTAATCGCCGACCAGACGGGTGTTCCTGCCGGAGATGAAATCGGACAGCTGAGTACCGCATTCCGCGTGATGGCCGACAAAATCCAGGAGCAATTCGAAAGTCTCAAGGAAACCGACCGCCTGCGCAGAGAACTGATCAGTAACGTGTCACACGACCTGCGGACACCACTCGCTTCCATGCACGGCTACGTGGACACGCTGCTGATCAAGAATGACACTTTGTCGACAGATGAGCGCAGGCATTACCTGGAAATTACCCGCCGGCACACCCTGCGGCTTGGCCAATTGATCGGTGACCTGTTCGAACTTTCCAAGCTGGATTCCGCCACTGTCAAGCCGAATCTCGAGACATTTTCACTGGCGGAATTATTGCAGGATGTCACCCAGGATTTTGAGCTGGAAGCAAGCAAAGCTGGAATCACGATGATAAACGAGGCCGTTCGGGACCCCGCCATGGTTTATGCCGATATTGGTTTGATGCAGAGAGTACTGGAGAACCTGATCCGGAACGCATTGAAGTTTACGCCACGGGACGGCCGGATCACGATCAGCATGGACCCGAAACCGGACCGTGTGTCGGTGGCAATCTCCGACACCGGGTGTGGAATCAGTGATGAAGATCTAAAGCACATTTTCGACCGCTTCTACCATGCGGACCGGAGTAACGACAGCGATTCCACCGGTCTGGGCCTGGCCATCGTCAAGCGCATCCTGGACCTGCACGGCAGCCGGATAGTCGTACAGAGTTCGCCCAATCAGGGCACCCGCTTCGAATTTGAGCTGCTGAGCCAAAAATCAGCCTAGGAATGAGAAAAATCAACGCCCGGCTTCAGCCCAGCGCATCATAATCAGGGAGAGCAGGCTCAATACTGCGAAGCCGGTCACCAGCGGCAGAATCGTGCCGTTATAACTTTGCCCAATCAGTACGCCGGTTACCACGGCAATCAGCGTGGATACAGAACCGATAAACGCCGAGCCAGTGCCGGCCACGTGCCCGAGTGGCTCCATAGCCAGGGCGTTGAGGTTGCCAAACAACATGCCCAAGGCAAAAAATAACACAATGAGGTAGATCATCAGCGTCCACAGCGGCGGGTGGCCGGCCAGCGCCCAGGAAAATAGAAGAAAGACAAGCGAAACGATGGCTAAACTCACAATGGCTGTACCTGTGAGCACCAGCATGCCAAAGCGCACTACCAGTCGCGCATTCAGCAGGGTCGCCATGCCAAAGAAAAACGCGAGTATTGCGAAGTAAACCGGGAACATTCTGCCCAGTCCATACTGCAACTGAAGAATCTGCTGACACGAATTGAGATATCCAAAAAAGCTGCCGGTCATCAGGCCTGTGACCACTGTGTAGCCCATGGTAACCCGTGTACCTCCAATCTCGCGCACCCTGCCCAAGACCCGTCTGGGGGAAAAAGGGATCCGGCGTGCGGGCACCAGCGTTTCCTCCTGTCGAAGTGCAAACCAAGTGAGCGAAAAGACCGTGAGCAAAAGGAAGGCGTAAAAAATGGCCCGCCAATCTGCAACAATCAACAGTGCCTGCCCCATGGCCGGCGCCACGATGGGGACGAGGATGAATATCGAGATGATGAAAGACATCACGCGCGCCATTTCACGGCCCTCGAACTGGTCCCGGATCAGCGCTACCACCACGATCCGGGGTCCAGCAGCACCCAGACCCTGCAGAAAACGTCCAGCCAGCATGCCTGTAAAGTCGGTGGAGAATATGGAGACCAGGCAGCCGATGGAAAACACCGCAAAACCGATGTAGATGGCCGGTTTACGGCCCCTGCTGTCAGAGAACGGCCCAAAAAAGACTTGGCCGAATACAATCCCGAAAAAAAAGATCGAAATGATCAGCTGCGCGTCATTGGCATGCGCAGCGCCGAGTTCCTGGCCAATTTCCCCCAAGGCCGGGAGCATCGCATCTACGGCCAGCGCTACCACGGAGAATACCAGCGCCATCAGCGCCACAAATTCCAGCAAAGGAATGGAAAGCTTTGCGTTTTTGGTCACGGGAACGGTGGTTCGGATGCAGTTTGCATCGCAGCCATAAGCTGCCTCTGAATGTACCAGTAATTACGATGCACTACACCAGCCACCACCAGGCTGATGGTTCGCTTTTTGGACTGCGCTCAATTCGCAGCTGGTCGAAAGTCGATTTCTCCATCAGTAATCCAGCGTGTCGCCTCTGGCCTTAAGCAGTAGTTCGAGTTTGCCGTCAAGCAGCAAAAGCCCTCGATCAAAGTCGAAACAGGATAGCATTTCGTGCATCTCAACCTGTGAATGGGGGTGGGTTGCCGGTTGTTTCGTCTGCCGCAACCTCACACTCAATGCGTCTTCTTGCATAACACCGTATTGCTTTTTTTCCAACCGGATCGCAAGGTGGTGGACCACGAAGCCATGCGCCCGGGTTCCGTAGTACATGTAAGG
>SMVA01033456.1_pt1 | contig 12205 bp, 13 predicted proteins | sample 2456451 | NCBI WGS metagenome assembly SMVA01 (sample SAMN11095933, study PRJNA526329) | marine sediment metagenome | biome: Marine sediment; feature: Surficial sediment; material: Deep marine sediment; isolation source: Hadal surficial sediment | place: Pacific Ocean | collected 2014-05 | depth...
AGGCGCGCTATGTCATTCATTGAATCGCCTTTCTGCCAGCGATCCCACATCAACGCTTTGTCGGCTTCAGAATATCGAATCCTCGGTCTTCGCTTCATCGGCAACATCCCCTTCTACACAATCAACAGAATAGAATGTTGCGTCGACCTATTGAGAGCACCACGCCAAAGGAGACACTCCGCAACCAGGTCCCGACCGTCTCAGTTCGGCCAGGAGCACACATTGCTCAGTCACTCCCCGCGTCGCAGTGGGTCGCGGGATGCGTCAACAATCAGCGCCACACTCGCTGCGACCAGACACGCTACCCCTAGGCAACTAAGGACGATCACAAGCCTCCGAGCGAGTACGACATCAAAAATCAAAAGCCCTCCCAACAACCCCGCCATCGCATCTACGGCGATTCCGAGATAGAGCGCAATCAGCGCTCCGCGCAGTAACGGTAGTTGGCGGCGCAACACGGAGTCCGAAGGGTTCGTTACCAGGTGCAAGAGTAACTGGCTGTATCGATTAGCCGTTGAAATAACCAACAACGCCATACCGGGGATCATTAGCAGCGGGGCGACCCAGAAACCCAGTGTGTCCTCCATGCTCGACCCCTCAACGCGACCAAACGGCTTGGTTGGTCACAACAACTCGACCTTCAACTCTGGGTGATCGCGGGGCACGGCTACTCGGAACCAGATGAAGGGGAACACCGGATTCGGCAGCCAATACAACCAGCCGAGGCTGTGCGACTTCCCGTCGGGCCAGATGAAATCCAACCAGGTGTAGAGAAATTTATAGGGACATAGGCCGGGTATGAAGTTGACCTTGAATCCTGCGGTCTTCAGGTGCTTGCGTCGAATGTAGAAGTTGCCCTCGAAAGGCGTGATGCCCCACCCACGTGGCCCTTCGGCGATGACCTCACCACTGGGAATGTGGGTGATTCTGACTTGGGTCGCGTCAGCCATTCTTCGGCCCCTCGCGGCCGTCAACTCGCCATCTCGGCCCGGACTTCCTGAATTTCCCGATTGAGGAAGAATCCGAGAACGGTCCGAAGCAGCACGATGGCACCGAGAAAGTACAGATCTTCCAGCGATCGGCTGACCGCCGAGTGCAGCACGTCCGAAACGATCATCAGTTCCAGGGCAAACACGAGCTTTACGCCGAAGTCACAACGCACAAGCTGCAATCGTTGGATTCTCTCCGCGCCAGCAACGCGGAATGAAATCTGTAGGAACGCGAACACCGCCACGACAAAACCCCACACCATGATGAGCGACGCCACGCCATCGATGGCGAACGTCGTCCATTCGACAATGGAGTGCAGCGCTTGCACTTAACGGTGCTCAGGATTCGCGAAGTCGAAGCGGCAGCCGGCATCCCACTCCGAACGTTGGTTGCCGTGCGCCGGTATACCACCTGCATCCTTCAGCATGCGCGCAAGATGCATCAGGTTCCACGTCATGAAGGTCGTGTTGCGGTTGGTGAAGTCGTTCTCCGGCCCGCCCGAACCGGCATCCAGATACGATGGTCCGGGGCCCGCCTCCCCCAGCCACCCGGCATCCGCCTGCGGCGGAATCACGTAGCCGAGGTGCTGCAGCGAGTAGAGCACGTTCATTGAGCAGTGCTTGGCACCGTCTTCGTTGCCGGTCACCAGACATCCGCCCACCCGGCCGTAGTAGGCGTACTGACCCGCGTCATTGAGCAGGGATGAAGCGGAGTAGAGGCGCTCGATCACCTGCGTGCATACGGAGCTTTTTTCGCCCAACCAGATCGGCGTCGTGATGATCAGAATGTCTGCGGCCATCACTTTTTCGAGGATCGGTGGCCAACCGTCCGCGTCCCAGCCATGTTCGGTCATGTCCGGCCAGACGCCGAACGCCAGGTCATGATCCACGGGCCTCAGCGTCTCCACGCCAACCCCGTTTTTTTCCATGATCGCGGCCGCCATGTCGATCAGGCCCTGGGTGTGTGACTGTTCCGGTGCGCGTTTGAGCGTGCAGTTCAGGAACAGCGCGTTCAAGTCCGAGAAATCCCACGAATGGCCCTCGCAAAGTGCTTCTTGTTGGTCGGTAAGTGTCGTCATCGTGTCTTTCCTCTCAAAAACGACGTGGTAAGCGTTACTACGCTGGACAAGAACTCGCCGGCAACACGGCCCACCTCATCCGCATCCCCAAGTTCTGTACGCGTCAATACTCCGGCGCTGAACCCTTCCGTATGCCAATGCCCCACCCCGCCGAGGTCCAGCGACGCTGCACCCTCCAGCGGCGGCCACGGGGTGACGTAGAAGTAGGGCTCGCCATAGGCGCCATCGCCGGGGCTTAAGCCCACACCCAGTGATCGCGCGGTCTCAGGATCACCCGGCTCCAGGCGAATGAGCGTGGCGATGTCGAAATGATGGGGCCAGCAGCGCACGGGCGAGGCGCCGGGTGAAACGTCGACCAGCGAATCGGCAACGCCCGTGAGCAGCTCGGCCGCCAGATCGAACCATTCAGCCAACTCGGCCAGCGCCTGCGCGGGCACCGACGCATAGCGATCCAACGGATCCAATGCGTACGGCATCTCGGCTTCGCTCGCGGGCCGAAGCCCCAGTGCTCGAGCTTTGTCGTCCACCCAGGACCCCGCGTCCACTTCGCTCGTGCCGGCGAGCGACAACGTCTCTGTCCCCAGCTCGGTGACCACAATGAGCTGCAATTCCTGAAGCTGGACCCCAAACTGAATGGACGGCGACGTTTCAGTGAGCGGTTGCCCAAGGAGTGCCTGCAGCCCGGCGTCCCAGCCAAGGTTCGAATGGCTGTCATCGGCCAATGCGGGAAGATTCGCGCGGCCTATCTTCGACGCCCACTGGGCCGCACTGTGCGCCTGCACGCGGGCCTGTGCGAGTACGCTGCGATCTACGCTGCCCAGATTCGTTCGGCTTCCAGGCATTAGATGAGCTCCGGGTCACTCATGATTTCCACAAGGCTCGGTCGCCCTGTCACGGCAAGCGCGTCCGCCAACGCATCGCGCAAGCTATTCGCTTCGGTCACCTTGAAACCCGCGCCGCCGCAGCTCTCTGCAAAATCCCGGAAGTCGGGATTGTGCAAACTGGTCTGCCACACTTCCCACTCACCGGCGCGTTGCTCCTTGCTGATCTTGCCCAGTTGCCCGTTGTTGAGCAGCACATGGGTGATGTCCATGCCGTACTTGACCGCCGTCGTGAACTCGAACGGGTATTGGCCGAAACCACCATCTCCGGAGATGGAGATGACTTTACGGCCCTTCAGCTCATCGAAGTCCCGTATCGCGCACCACGCGCCCATCGCGGCAGGGAAGGAGAAGCCGATCGATCCGAGATATCCCGACATCAGGATGTCCTGCTCGCGACACTCAAAGTAACGGCCGAACGAGTACGTGTTGTTACCCACGTCCACCGCGATGACCGCGTTGCCCGGTGCAACCTCCGATAACGCTTCGAAGATAACCGCCGAGTTAACGCCCTCGCCGCGGTCGTCTGCTGACCGACTCGCTTTTTCCGCGCGCCACGCGTCCCAGCGTGCAGCCAACTCATCGAGCTGAGTCTTGCCTGGTGACACGTCACCCAAAATGCCTAGCAATTGATCACAGGTTGCGCCGATGTCGCCGAGCACTGGCAGCGCGACCGGATGAAACTTGCCCAGATGCATGGGATCTCTGTCGATCTGGATGATCGGCTTTTTCTTCTCGATCCCCGTGTGATTCGAAAAGGATGAGCCCAGCGCAATGATGAGATCCGATTCGTTCATGAAGTAGCTGGCGATGGGTGTGCCGGACCGACCCAGCACACCGGCCGCGTTGGGATGATCATCCGGAATCAGGCCCTTGGCCTTGAACGTTGTAAGCAAGGGCGCACCCAGGGCGACGGCGAGCCCAAGCACCTTGTCGCGATCGATACGGGCGCCGTAGCCCGCAATCACAATCGGCCGCTTTGCGGCGCGGATCATCGCCGCCGCCTCGGCCACGGATTCCGTGGTCGGACTGACCCGCTCATCGCCCATGCGGCCAACCGGAGTTCCGGCGTCTGCCTGCTCGGCCCGCGGCAGGGTCTGAACATCGTCAGGAAAGATCAGATGTGCAACATCCCGGCGCACCAGTGCGTTTTTGCAGGCGAGGCTCATCAACTCGGCATGTTTCGACCCCGGCAGCACCGTCTGACTGAAACAGGTCGCCGCGTCGAACGCGGACGCCAAGTCGATTTCCTGAAACGCCCCGGGACCTAACACCTGTGCTTCCACTTGCCCCGTCAAGGCCAGCACGGGCGCACGATCAACCCGAGCATCCCATAATCCGGTGAGCAGATTGGTGGCGCCCGGGCCCGCGATGGTCAGACAAGCAGCAGGACGCTGAGACAGCTTCGCGTATCCGGAGCAGGCAAAAGCGGCGGCACCCTCGTGGCGCACACCGATGTAATCGAGATTGCCCAGTTCTTCCTGCCGGCGCAGTGCATCGGCGAGGCCGAGATTGGAATGCCCGACGATGCCGAAGACCCGACTGATGCCCCAATTGACCATGGTCTCGACCATCTCATCGGAGATGGTTGCGCCGTGCTCGACTTGAGCCTCGACACCCACGTAAATGCCATCCTCACGGACCTCGACCGGGTACAGTGTCTGTCCTTCGTCTTCAAAAGCCCCAGGAGATTTCCCGGTCAACGGATCGAAGTCCCAACCGTGCCACGGACAGCGCAACCAGCATGCTCCGTCCGCACCAGTCTCAATCGAGCCTTCGCCCAGAGGGCCTCCCTGGTGAGGGCAACGATTGTCCATTGCCGCGTATTGCCCGTCGTAGTGCACCAACGCAAGGCCATGCGTACCGACCACCACGGTCTTCACACGTCTTTCGGGTAGATCGTCAACAGCGGCCACCTTGTGCCACTGCAACTCGCCAAGTTTGCCCATTGGTTCCCCCCCTCGAATGCATATCATGCACATCCTACGGCGGAAAACACAGCGCCCATGCGCCGAAAGTCGACGCGAGCAATGGGAGTATCGGGGACTGCGTTGCAGGAGCTGACGATGTTCCCATGGTGCGTCGCGTTGTTTCTACTTGCTGCCAGTTGGGCCCTGCCCGTTGCGGCACAGGAGTACATTCGTAGCACGACGACGGCGCCCGATTCGGTAGAGCAGTTGGCAGGGCCGATCGACGTCGCGTTCGCAGATCCAGAACCGCCCTCCACAGCATTGCTTGGTGCGCTCGAAGAAGCCCTGAAGCCGTTGCCCCCCTTTCTGTCCGACACGACCCTGGACGCGAACATCCGGACCTACTACTTCTTCCGAGACAACGGCGATACCGTGCCGAGCGCGTTGCAGAAAAACGAGGCCTGGGCGGGGGGCGGTTCCGTTCGGCTACAGTCAGGATTGCTTTGGAAAACGCTCTCGGTGGGCGGCGAGTACTTCACGTCAATACCGATCGACGCACCGGACAGCCGGCCCGGGACCGGATTATTGAAGCCGATCCAGGATACGATCTCCGTATTCGGGCAAGCCTACGTGCGCGGGACATTCGGAAAACAGGTCGTCACGCTGGGTCGACAACGCTACGAGCTGCCGCACCTCAACGGCCTCGATAGCCGTATGGTGCCGAATACGTTTCTCGGCTACTCGATCGATGGGCGCTGGCCCCACGGACGATTTGTCGCCGGCTACATCGACCAAATCAAGCTGCGGGCGTCGGACAAGTTCATTCCGATGTCCAGAGCGGCCGGCGTTGCGAATTCCGACGAGGGTCTGTTCATTCTCGGCATGCGCTACGAATGGCACGACAACTTCGTCGGCGCTATCGCTAGCGTCGTACCGGACGTGATGTCCACGGTCTATTCAGAGCTCGATACGCGCTGGTCATTCGGTCAATGGGGTTTCCGGCTCGGTGCACAGCTCACCGACCAACGCAGCGTGGGCGACAATCTGCTCACGGGCGGCAGTTTCGATACCCAATCGGGCGGCGTGCGCCTGGCGACCAGCTACCGAAACGCGATCCTAACCACTTCGTTCACGGTGGTTTCCGACGGTGCGCGCATTCGCAGCCCCTTTGGGGGCGATCCGAGTTTCTCGTCTCTGATGCTCAGCGACTTCAATCTCGCCAATCAGAAAACGTTCAAAGTCGGCTTTTCCTACGACGGCGCCCGCATCGGCCTTGCGAGTCTCTCCGCATTCCTGAACTACGCTCGCGGGCGACTGCGAAACGGCCGTTGCGAAGCTTCGTGACTCGATCCGGGTGAAGCCGCTCTACCCCGCGCCGTGGATCATAATGGCCGCGAATCTGGTCCAGCTCGGACGCATCGACGAGGCCCGGGGAGCCGTCGAGGAAGCGCGGCGACTGTTTCCGGGCTTGACCCTGGATAGGGTTTTGGGCTCGACGCGTCACACCAGTGGTGAGCAGGTCGCGGCCCTCTTGGAACGCGGGCTGGCGCCAATTTGGGCGCCCGATTGAAGAGCGCTCTAGGCGCCACCTCAGGCAGACGCGTCTGGACGGCGACGGTTTCGGCTTGAGCGGCCGGAGTTGGCCGATCTGAGACGATCAGGACCTGGTTGCGGAGTGTCTCCTTTGGGGTGGTGCTCTCTCCCGATAGCAAGAAGGGGAATACAACATGTCCATAATGGAACTGGGAGCGCTAGGAGAGTTTCTAGGATCCATCGGCGTCATCGCGACGTTGATCTATCTGGCGGTGCAGATCCGTGCAAATACCAATTCTACCAAGGCGGAGACGTTTCAACGGCTGACAACCGAAGTAACGAACTGGAAGTCGAATACTGCCAACGTACAGTATCACTTCCAGAACGTCGTCAGACGTTACAAGACGACAATGTCAATGAATTCATTGAGAACAAGGACATTCTAAGATCTGGATAGACCACTCTGGACACTATCGCGGCGGACTCCCTCTCCGCCAGATAGATAGTATGTCCACAGTGAGATCGCGGCGCCTCTGGCGTGGCTAGTCGTCGCCTGTTTCACCGAGCACCGCGGCCGACCCCCGCCGAGCTCGCGAAGCTTCTGCACACCATCGGCCATCGAATCGCCCGTTTGCTCGAGCGGCAGGGACTGTTCTCGCCATCGGCCCTAACGCCGGGCGCAAGGCGCTGACTCTGCGCACCATAGATCGTCAAGGGGGACGGCTCGGCTAATTCGCTCAGCGGCAAGCCTTCCTGTCCTCGAGAAGCGACGCCTAGTAGCATAGGTACACGATGGACAACGAACCTGGACTCCTCTCCGAGTTCAAGCGGCGTAAGGTCGTTCGCACCGGCGTGGTATATGCGGCGGCGGCTTTCGCGACGCTCGAGTTCGCCGACATAGCTTTCCCGCGAATCGGGCTCTCGGACAGCGCGGTGGATATCGTTCTTTGGGCAGGTTTGCTGGGCTTCCCCGTCGCGCTCACGCTCGCTTGGTTCTTCGACATACGCGCCGACGCGACAAGCGGGCGATCGCATGGCTGGTTCTCCGTCCCGGCCCTAGCAGCGGCGGCGTTATTGGTAGGGCTGGGAGTCGGCGCCGGAATGCTTTGGGGCGGTGGTGACTCGGCGGACAGCACCTTGCCCACGCTAACGATCTCACCGTTAACCACCACCGCAGGCCTCAATTTATCCGGCAGCTGGTCACCGGATGGGAGCCAGATCGCGTACGACTACACGCTAAACGGGACGATGGACATCGCGGTTGCGTCTGTGGCTGGCGGGGAACTTCAAATCGTGGCAGGCGGGCCGAACGACGATATGATGCCGCGTTGGTCGCCCGATGGTTCCAAGATCGCGTTCATCTCCGACGATGGATCGGGCATGAACGTCTATTGGGTTCCACCAACCGGGGGATCCAGACGGAGGGTGGCTGAAACCCACTTCCAATATCTCGATCGTTTCACCGCGATCGCTGCGATTGGGTCACAACCGTGGTCTCCAGACGGGCGTGAACTCGTGTTTTCACGGGTCGAAGCCACGGGCGTCGCGCTGTGGAAAGTCGAAGTCATGAGCGGGGAGGAAACCCGATTGACGATGCCAACCCCCGGGACGGTCGACCTTCGGGCGGCATGGTCTCACGACGGAGAATGGATCGCCTTTTCCCGGGTGCCTCCAGGATCGCTGAGCGCCGTCTATCTGATCCCCGCATCAGGTGGCGAGCCGATTCCTCTTGTCGCCAATCCGAGTTCGAACGGGAGTCCGACCTGGGGACTCGACGACCACCGGATCCTGTTCGTGACATCAACTACCCTCGGCGGCGGCGGCGACATCTGGGATGTCGAGGTCGACACCGGTGAGCTTCGCCAACTGACGAACGGAGCGGGCGCAAGCGCACCGATACACTCGTCCACCGGGCGGATCGCCTACTCCGTCTGGAGTCATGAGGCCACCTTCTTCCGCATGGAACTCGGATCGTCCGAGGACCACCAACAGATCTCGCAAAGCATCGGCAACAACTTTTCGCAGCGCTTTTCGCCGAATGGAGAGCAGATCGCCTTCCAGTCCGGTCGCGGCGGGCATTCGGAGATCTGGCTTCACGACGTGGTGACCGGCATTGAGACGCAGCTCACTTATCCGCCGGCGGCCATCGAGGATAGAACGCCCGACTGGTCCTCCGCTGGGGACGAAATCGTGTTTCTCTCCAATCGTGAAGGCCCATTCCAGCTGTGGATCACCAGTCTCGACGGGGGCGCACCGCGTCGCCTCTCGGAGCAGGCGATTCCGATGGATGGCGACTGGTGGGTCAACGCCCGGGTCGCCCCACGCTGGTCATCGGATGGAAGCACGATCGCCTACCTCGCTCCCGGTGATCAGGGCACTACCCTTTGGCTCATTGATCCCGACGGAACCAATACGAGGCAGACCGACATCGGCGGGGTCTTGCGTTTTGATTGGTACCTGGACAGCCACCGGGTGATCTATACTCGGAATACGCGTGATGGCTCCGGTAGGATCGAGATGATCACCACCGATCTACGGACCGGTGAAGAGGTGCTCCTTCTCGAGGCGAACGCGACCGAGTTGAGCGTGGCGCCCGATGGGAGTTACGTCGCCTATAACAGCGCGGATGGTCACTTCAGCATGAACCGCTACCTACTACCGCTCACTCCGGCGACCGCCGATCAGCTTCCCCGCGCGGCAGGGGAGCCGGAGCAAATCACATTCGGCGGAGGTGTGTGGCACGTTCATGGCGGCGCGTGGACGCCGGACAGCAAACGAATCGTCTACACTAAAGACTTCGATCGGGGGAATCTCTTCGTGATCGACGGCTACCGCTGAATTCTCATGCTCGAAGACGGCGAGATCGTTCCCTTGGCCGACCGATTGCTGAAAGACACGAGCCAGAGCGTTCGCAGGCTGATGCAGATCGACAGTAAGCGCCTCGGGCGGATGTTGAGTTTTGGCCATGCCCTTGCGCAGGTGGCGGTTGCCGACGGCCGCGTCGACGACGAGGAGCGCAACGCTATCGCGCACGCCCTCGAGACCCGCGAGGTGTTCAACGGTCCCGAGGTGGAACTGGTGGTCGAATTGGCCTTGGCGCAAGAAGAGCGCTCCGTGATCGCCGGGTTGGTCGGTAGGATCAAACAGGCGTGAAGCGTGCATCGCGCGACGAACACCTCTTTGCTCCCGGGTGTAAGCGTATTCTGTCGTTGGATGGCGGTGGCCTGCGGGGCATTCTGACGCTCTCCTATCTCAGGAAGCTCGAGTCGATCCTGCGGGAGCGGCACAACGCCGACGCCGATTTTCGTCTGAGTGACTACTTCGATCTCATCGGCGGCACTTCGACCGGTGCAATCATCGCATCGCTTCTTGCTACCGGGCGCAGCGTCGACGAGATCGGCTCGTTGTATCGCGAGCTCGGACAGACGGTGTTTCGAAAGACGCCATGGCGAATGGGTGTGTTCAGCCCGAAGTTCGAATCCGGCCCCTTGAAGACTGCGCTGGCGAATCAGCTCGGTAGCATTACGTTGGGTTCGCCGGAAATAAGAACCGGCCTGGTGCTGATCTCCAAGCGCCTGGATACGGGCAGCGTCTGGCCGATTCACAACAACCCTCGGGGCAGATACTTCAATGCCCCCGACGATGACCCGACCGCCAAGCCAAACAAGGATCTGCTGCTGCGCGATGTCGTTCGCGCGAGTTGCGCCGCGCCCCACTATTTCGAACCTGAGCCGATCGAAATCGGCAACAGCGTCACCGGTGCATTCATCGACGGCGGCGTCAGCCCCTTCAACAACCCCGCTCTGTTGCTGCTGATGCTCGTGAGCCTGGAAGGCTACAGCTTCCGTTGGCCGCTCGGCGAAGACGATCTCCTGCTCGTCTCGTTTGGGACGGGCTATCAGGAAGCGCGATTCACCGCCGAGGAGGTTCTCAAGATGTCTCCGGCCCTCGTGGCAGCACGCTCGCTGGGCTCGATTGTTCAGGATTGCAACGTTCTGGCGCAAACCATGCTGCAGTGGGTCGGCCGTTGCGCCGTTTCGAACACGATCGACTCCGAGATCGGCGATCTGGCCAACGATAGCTTCGGGGGCGCCAAATGGGTTACCTACCTTCGCTACGATGCCTTGATCGAGCCGGGCTGGCTGAAACGGGAGCTCGGCATCACGGTGACACCGACGCAAGCCAACGACATCTTTGCCCTGGACCGTTTCGAGAACGCCGAGATCCTGTCTCGCATGGGCGAAGAGGCGGCCCGTCGCCAGCTCCTGCCGGAGCACTTCCCCCGGTGCTTCGACCTGGACAGGGCCGAGCAACGCACCTGACCACCTCCGCTCCCGCCCAGGTACCCCAAGAAGGCTCGCCTGGACACTGCATCGGTTAGGTCGTGTCTTCCACTTGCTGCCGAGAAGTGAGAGGAACACGAACCATCCCCATTGGAGTCGTCTTACGCCCCCTCTGCGCAACAGGTAGGCAAATGCGCCCGTCAGCACCAGAGCCTCGATGATGAACGCGGCGGCGACGGGGTTGGCCCCCTACATCACCCGCCCCGCCATCGCCAACGAGCGCCCCTCGACTTCATCGCCCTGGCGGTACTGGTCCCTCGCCACAAGACTCAAACTCACCCGCTTCTACGGTGTATTCGCCCCCAACTGCAAACATCGCGAGCACATCGTGCCGAAGCGCGAACCCAGGGAGAAAATACCCGACAAACCGCCCGCGCCTCTGACCTGGATCAGCGTCTGAGACGTGTGTTTGCAATGGACATAGAGACCTGCCCCAAGTGCGGCAGCAAATTGAGAGTGATCGTCTTAAGCTTGCAAACTCGCGATTTGGGCCTCTCTTTCAAGGACCCGCGAGGACTCTATACCGAAGTGATCAACTGACGAGTCGATCCCGAACCGATGAAACGCTGCTTAACGCTTGACTCCGTACCGGCGTACGGTAACTACGCTTGAGTTACTGTCAGTCAGGTCTGAGCCCGAGCCAATGAAGATGTACCGCCTGACGATCCCCAACGTACTGGTGTTGGTCGCCGGATTGTCTACCTTGGGTCACGCAGCGCCGCAGACCTTCAACACCGCGCTTCCCGTCGCCAAAGGCGAATTCGTGGTGCGCCAGCAATTCTTCTACCGCCGAGCCGAGGACGACCCGACACCTGCGAACCGGGAACTCCGAGTCGTGGGGAGCATCAGCGTTTTAGGCAGAGGGGTTTCACGCAACCTGGCGCTCTTTGGCGTTTTACCGTACCTGGACAAGACGATTGATCTGAGTTCCTCCGCCGGACGGGTGAGTCGAAGCACACGAGGCATTGGTGACGCGCGGGTATTCGGACGCTACACCCTGTATCAGAACGACGCGAAAGGACGGACCTTTCGGATCGCGCCCTTCGTAGGCATCGAGATGCCGACGGGTGACGATCACGATCGAGACAGCATCGGCCGGTTGCCTGCGCCTCTGCAACTCGGCTCCGGCTCGTGGGATCCGTTCGGCGGCATCATACTGACGTACCAGACGCTCGGTTATCAGTTCGACGTCCAGGCGAGTTACAAGATCAACACCGAGGCAAACGGATTCGAGTTCGGGGATGAGGCAAGGCTTGACGCTTCGCTTCAGTACCGCCTGTGGCCTCGGGCATTGGAAGAAACGGGTGTACCCGGATATCTGTACGGCGTGCTTGAAACAAACCTCATCGACCGCAGGAAGAACAAGCTCAACGGAGCCAACGATCCCGATTCAGGTGGCACGTCCTGGATCTTTGCACCTGGCGTTCAATACGTCACAAGGCGCTGGATTCTCGAAGGAATCGTTCAACT
>SMVA01230560.1_pt1 | contig 12205 bp, 10 predicted proteins | sample 2456451 | NCBI WGS metagenome assembly SMVA01 (sample SAMN11095933, study PRJNA526329) | marine sediment metagenome | biome: Marine sediment; feature: Surficial sediment; material: Deep marine sediment; isolation source: Hadal surficial sediment | place: Pacific Ocean | collected 2014-05 | depth...
AAAGGAAGACTCTCTACCTGCCGTTTCCACAACGAACATTCCCTTCGCTCCGAATTTAACTCTCTACGCTGAATGATTTTCAAGATCCTTTCACACCTCGCCTACATTTCCTCATGAAGCAAGTCTTGACCATTGCAGGATCCGACTCCGGAGGCGGCGCTGGTATTCAAGCCGACATCAAAGCCATGTCGGCCAATGGCACGTTTGCCATGTCGGTCATAACGTCAATCACCGCACAAAACACAAAGGGAGTCACCGCCATCCACGACCTTCCCGACACGATTATCGAGGCACAAATCGACGCCATCTTCGATGACTTTGATGTGGCCGCCGTAAAAACCGGAATGCTCTCGACCGCCACGACCACTGCACTCGTCGGTCGGAAAATGAAGCAGTACGGCGTTACGAAGCTAGTGGTCGATCCCGTCATGGTCTCGAAAAGTGGACATGAACTGTTGCAACCGAATGCCATTGATTGGCTGAAACAAGACCTCATTCCCTTGGCATATCTCCTCATCCCTAATATCCACGAAGCTGAGCGGTTGACCGGAACCACTATTCGAACCCTGGCAGAAGCGCGGCAAGCTGCAAAAACTCTGCACCAACTCGGCTGCCAACACATCCTCATCAAAGGAGGCCATTTACTGGAACGCCCTGCAACCGATCTTCTGTATGATGGCCGATTCTTTCGAATGTTTAAAGGCGACTTTATCGACACAACCACGACTCACGGAACCGGGTGCACCTTTGCCTCGGCCATCACGGCCCAACTGGCGTTAGGTAAACCCATTGCCAATGCTATTGAAGCTGCAAAAACCTATACCACGTCGGCCATTCGTCACGGATTGGCCATTGGCCATGGACACGGACCGACCAATCATTTCTTTTTTCTGTCTTCCTCTTTCCCTCAAAGCGGTTAAGTTCTTTAGGGCCTTTAGGCCATCCACGCATCATGAAAATGACGAAGGGTTTTCGGGAAACGGGAGGGGAAAAGAACAGTTTTATCTCCCGCCTGCCGCCTCCCGTTTCACGATTTTCTGCGCAAACCAATTGACAATCACCACACCTGTTGTTCAGAATTTCTTCATGGAAGCCAGGCAGACAACTCTATCCCTTGAACACCCCTATGGTCAGACCTCGGCCATCTTAACAGAACCTCCCGAAGATACGACGAGCGCCGTCATTCTCTGCCACGGTTTTCTTTCCAACAAAGACAGTCGGACCAATATTCGGCTCACGGAGTTACTCACCCCGAAAGGATTCAGCACGCTTCGTTTTGATTGGTTTGGCATGGGGGATTCCAGCGGACGTTTTGCCGACATCACCGTGACAGCATGCCTGGCTCAACTGGAATCTCTGTTGCAGGACATGAACAACAGAGGGTATCGAGACATTGGACTGATCGGGGGCAGCTTCGGCGGACTCTTAGCCATCTTAGTCGCCGCGGACCACCCGGAGTTATTTGCCCTTGGGCTAAAATGTCCTGTGCCCAACTTCCCTGAAATGCTGGAACTGGAATTTGGTCAAGACGGCATCACCGAATGGAAACGGACAAACACCATTCCCAATGTAACGGGAGGCCAGGATCCCATCGCCCTCAATTTTGAGTTTTACCATGATTGCCATCAATTCAATGCCTATGCACAAGCGAAGAAGATCACCTCTCCCTGCCTCATTGTTCATGGTGAAAAAGATGAACTTGTCCCCCTTCATCAAATCCAACGATTGGCAGAAAACCTGGCTGGAGAAAAAAAGCTTCATTTTCTCCCGGAGGCCAACCATCATTTTGGCCGACCTGAAGATTTTCGCACCATGAGTCTGACACTAACGGATTGGATGGTGGCCCACGTCCCAACAACACCCATAGCCTCCAGAGCGACACCTTGATGGACACGTCGAACCTTCTACGAGTTGAACAACTGGAGGTCGTGAGAATCCTGTACCCGTGGTACAAAGAGGAAGTCTTTCGTCGCCGGGAAAACATGATGCGATTGACAGCTTTTGGTAGCGCATTCCTCCTCCTTCTGTTGATCACGATTTTGGCCCTGGCGCCACCGTATCCCGTTGACCCCATCGTGAAAATTTTTTCCATGACTGGCGTCGCATTATTCTCGGCATTATTCATCTACCTCATCCTTCAACAACGCGACCGGCATCGACTTGCCAAGCAAACGTTAATCGAAATAGAGAAGGTTCTCGGGCTCTACGAGGAAGGGCTGTACCTGAAAGGAAAATCCCTCTATCCGAAAGATTGGCAAACCTCCTGGCTGAGCGATCGAAGCGTGACCGTCTACGTGGCAGTCATTACCGCGCTCGCCGTCCTGGTCCTTGCTGCGATGTTAGCCAAAGGATGATCCTAGGAGCCGGTCCGACATTAGCGGATCTACCGCGATTGCGCGGACTTTTGTGATCCAACTGCCGTTTCTGATATATATTAACTTGTAAGTAATTGTTCCAGAAGACTTTTTTCTGGAGCAATTCTTGACCTAATACCTCGGGCATCAGGTATTAACGCTTTTTGCGTAGCGCAAGTTAATACATGGTGCCTAGCATAGTACCGTGATTTCCGTCTACCACCACAGACGGTTCATTTCATAAGACACTCAACGATGACCTTCAATGGGAGGGTAAGGTGGCTGTGACATGATCAAACCGTATCGCGGAGTTCTACCAACGATTGCATCGAGCGCCTTTATCGAGGACACCGCCGTCATCGTAGGTGATGTCGCCATTCTCCCCGAATCAAGCGTCTGGTTTAATACGGTCATTCGCGGTGACGTTCACTACATCCGAATCGGGCATCGGACGAATATCCAAGATCTGAGTCTGTTGCATGTGACTCACGACCTCTACCCGCTTGTCATCGGAGATGATGTGACGGTCGGCCATCACGTTGTCCTGCACGGGTGTACGATTCACGATCGGGTGCTGATCGGAATGGGAAGTATCCTGATGGACGGCGCCACGATCGAAGAAGATTGCATCATTGGTGCCGGGGCATTGATAACAGAAGGAATGGTCATTCCCTCTCATAGCTTAGCATTGGGCTCACCGGCTCGCGTCAAACGCCCACTCAGTGAAAAGGAATTAGCCTGGATCAAAGAATCAGCCCATAACTATGTGCGGTATGCCCGCCAATATGTAACCGACTAGCAGGATGTTCAAAAAGACCGCCAGCTGCGTTCTCGGCCCTGTGTCGTGCTCACGTACTGCCGTACGCTCCGCGCGCCAAAGGGCCTGCGGCCTTGCTGGACGGCCTTTTTGAACATCCTGCCTTGCCAGTTAGTAGGAGATATCGCAATTCCCTCTCCACATCCACTTCCTCTTGTTATTTTGGGCGCAGGCTATACCGGAACCTTCCTCTATCACCAAGCTGTGAAGCAAGGGTGGAAAGCCTTCGCCACCAGCCGGTTTCCTGGTACTCACTTATCTTACGTCGAGCCTCCATCACGAATTCTTTTTGATTTGGAACAACCCGACACCTGGGGAAATATTCCCACCCCTGCGCACATTATTTGGTGTTTTCCGGCAATCCCGGAAAACTTGGCATCGACTTTTGCCAAGGATATCGCGAACAAAGAATCCCGAATTCTTCTCTTAGGCAGCACCTCAGCCTTCCCAGCAAACCCAGACGAACTTACGGATGAACGCGCCAAACTCAATATGGCCCTGCCCCGTGTTCAGAGTGAGGAGCATTTACGTAAGACCTATGGTGTCATCATTCTCCGACTAGCGGGGCTCTACGGCCCAGGACGACATGTCTTGAATTGGATACGAAGGGGAAAGATCAAAAACACTGGCCGTTACGTCAATCTCATCCATGTCGAAGATGCGGCAGCCCTATGTCTTGCCGCCCTGGATCAAGCCGAATCTGGATCAAGCTATATCGTAGCTGACGGAACTCCCCGGCTTTGGGCTGACATCTGCCAATTTGCTGCCACCCAGTGGAACATCCCCATCCCTGAGCCAACGATTCCCAAGGATCTCGGGAAACGCCTGTCCTCCCAAAAGGTTTTGAAGGAGCTGAACTATGAATTGAAGCATCCCAATCTGTTTGAAGAATTGAACAAGATTGAGGCCAACGGGGAGGGGACTATGAATACAGAGAGCGTGATTCGTGAAACGTGAATCGTTATCCGTGAAGAATCCAAAATAATAAAACTATGTGGGGTGTCGTTCCCGCAATATAAATTCTTGAAGGAAAACCCAGCGTGGTGATTGGTGAACCTAGAAACGACAGTTGGACTCAACACAGCCGTGTAAGATATTGGTGTGCATCGTGAAATACAAAAAGTCGTGGTCACCTCGGGGCTGTCATTTCAACCCTCCCCTTGTCATTTCGACCGGAGGGAGAAATCTGTGGTTCGGCAGAAGAGGAGATTTCTCCCAAGGGTCAAAATGACAAGGGTGGGAGGGAAGTAACCCTGGTGGTGATGAGACAGTTTTTTATTGTGCTAGCTTACGCGGACTTTTGTGATCCAACCGCCGTTGCTAGGGTGAAACAATTAAAGGACCATTCCGGAGGACCTTTATCGAGTTTCCGGTTCCGGGCCGTCGGCTTCAGTACGAGGAATGGTGGAGTCGGCGCGGAGGTATTGATAGGCCTCAATAATGCGGCGTAATTCGGGCTCGGCACTGCGGTCGCCATTATTGATATCGGGATGGAGCTTTTTAGCTTGTTGCCGAAAGGCCCGCGTCACCGCAGCCATGGAGCTATCGAATTCTAGGCCTAAGGCTTTGTACGCCTCATCATGTGAGTTGATTTCTCCTCGAGACGCCATAGGATCGCCACCGCCACCAGTCGCCCGCTTAAAGAAGTCAAACAGATTAATTTTTCGGCGTCGCCGCCTAGGACGTTGGTAGATTTCGCTATCGAACTCTTCAAATCGATCTTCGACGAATTCCAAGCGGGCGTCTAAACGTTGCGCATGAGTCACCTCCACGACCTCATCTAATTCTTCTTCAATAATCGCAATCATGCGATCAACTTCCTCCAACCCCTCTTCGACATGAATATAGCTCTCCGTGCGTTCTATCATCATGGTGTCAATCGCAAAATCCATGCTGGTTTCGGACTTGGACTTTAATTCGATAATCCGGCGGCGCATGCCGGAAAAGTAGCGGGCCTTGGCTCGTTTATCAAATGCCATACAGTCTCCACGCCTTCATCTGATAGCCTCTGAAAGTTATAGGCACCTCTAAAAACCGTCCTTTTCCGTGATGGCGGCGTCAGCCGCGTGCTCACATCCTCATGTATTCGCCCATACACTCCGGTTTTCCGCGCGCGGCTTCCTTGCCCTCACCAAAATGCCTGGTTTGTAGAGGTGCCCTTATGTATTCCTATGGAAAGTGGGCATTGTAGCATAAAATCTTTTTCAAACTCTTGGTTATCCCAGCTCATGATAGCAGCTCGATCTACTGCGTCATTGCCCGTCCTTCTTGATCAATGCTAGAGTGCCAAGGCTCTTTGGACTCCTAAGTCCAAGAGGAGTGTGGTAGCAATATTCACGATTGTATTTCACAAGGGGGACGTGCCGTGAAGAGGTTGTTGGGAATGTTGATCAGTCTTGGACTAATGTTGGGCATGACCATGCATGTGTGGGCCGTGAATCCCGCAGGGTACGGACAGGCGGGGGGGGAATTTAACATTAAAATTTCACGAGTTCCGCCAAGCGAACGCGCAAAAGCTAAAAGAATGAAATCCCCGTTTGAAGCCACACCTGAAATCCTCGCCGAAGGGAAAAAAATATTTTTAGGGGTTGGCGGCTGCGTGAGTTGTCATGGGCCAGAAGGAAAGGGTGACGGAGCAGCGGCGAGCAATCTCCCAATCCAACCACGAAACTTTACAAACCCAAAATTCAAAAATTTGCGCAAACCCGGAGAATTGATGTGGGTCCTTAAAAACGGCAGCATGGGCCAAACCGGCAAGGTTCCAGGTACCGGCATGCTTCCCGTGGTACAACCCAAAGGGTTTATTACGGAAGAGCAAGGCTGGAAAGCCCTTCTCTACGAATTGAGTTTGGGCGGCGAATAGACCGGGTAAAAATACCCAGGCCATTCAAAAAGCCATCACCTGGGTTGACCAGCATTTTAAGACCCGTGAGGAAACTCACTGTTTTCTCACGGGCCTTTTGTTATCTTCCGGCGACTAAAGACAGATATCATCAGCGGAGGGAAATGTTCAAAAATGCCGTCCAGCAAGGCCGCAGCCCTTTTGACGCGCGGAGCGTACTCTTGTACGTGAGCACGGCAAAAGAGCGAGAACGCCGCTGGAGGGCATTTTTGAACATTTCCCTTCATTGACATCCCCTAGGCCCAGGGTTACACTTTTTCATTTTTAGGACACCAATCCGTGCCCTCCAAATCTGAATTCGTCCACCTTCATCTCCACACGCATTACAGCCTGCTTGATGGCGCCAACCAGCTGAACCCGCTGCTGACGCAAGTTCGAGACTTTGGCCAATCCGCCGTCGCCATGACGGACCACGGCAACCTCTTCGGTGCCATTGATTTTTACCAAAAAGCCCACGCCCAAGGCGTAAAACCCATCGTTGGATGTGAAGCCTACATGGCCCCAGGTAGCCGCCGGCAACGCGAAGGGCTCCTCGCTCACAACGACTATTACCACCTGATCCTGCTGGCGACCAATCTGAAGGGCTACCACAACCTGATCAAGCTCTCGAGCAAGGCCTATCTCGAAGGGTTCTACTACAAGCCTCGAATGGACAAAGAGCTACTCCAAGAACACCACGAGGGGATCATTGCCTTATCCGGCTGCTTGAGCGGCGAAGTGCCCCAACTGATTGGCAAAGAGGACATGGAGGCCGCAGCGCAAACCGCTGGCGAATATCAAGAAATTTTTGGCAAGGATCATTATTACCTGGAAGTCCAAGCGAATGGTCTTGCCCAGCAATTAATTGCGAATCGAGGTTTGATCGACATTCATAAAAAGCTGGGCATCCCAATGGTTGGCACGAACGATTGCCACTACCTCAAAAAGGAAGATGCCCGACCGCATGAAATCATGTTGTGTTTGCAAACGGGAAAGACCTTAAAAGATACCAACCGCATGAAATTCGACACGGACCAGCTGTATGTAAAATCAACAGAAGAAATGGTTGCGGAATTTTCCGAACTTCCTGACGCGATACTCAACACGAGCCGCATTACCGAGCAATGTAATCTTGAGCTGTCCTTTGGCTCAACATTTCTGCCTCACTACCATCCACCGGAGGGCATGACGCGCGAAGCATATCTACAAAAACTGGCGGAAGATGGCTTGACTGAACGCCTGAAGTCTCGTCCATCCAGCCTTCCCCGAGAAGCGTATGACCTGCGCCTCAAGGAAGAACTAGCCGTGCTCACGACCATGGGTTATGCCGGCTACTTTTTAATTGTCTGGGACATCATCAAATTTGCCCGTGCGCGTGGCATTCCGGTTGGACCGGGGCGAGGATCCGCAGCCGGCAGCCTCATCGCCTATACGTTGCGCATCACCGACTTAGACCCGCTCGCCTACAACTTGCTCTTTGAACGGTTCCTCAATCCCGAACGAGTCAGCATGCCTGATATCGACATGGATTTTTGCATGGATCGACGGAGTGAGGTGATCAACTATGTCATCGAGAAATATGGTGAGGATCATGTTTGCCAAATCATCACGTTTGGAACTCTAGGGGCGAAAGCCGCGATCCGAGATGTGGGTCGGGTGCTCGATATTCCCTACGCGGAAGTCGATCGCATGGCCAAGCTCGTTCCCATGCAACTGAACATCACGTTGAAGGACGCGTTGGCCCAAGAGCCCAAACTTCAAGAGCTCGTCGATACCGACCCGCGCATGTCCGAACTCATGACGACAGCCAAATCCCTAGAAGGGCTCGCGCGACATGCCTCCACCCACGCAGCCGGTGTGGTCATTTCCCAAGAACCCCTGATGGAACATGTCCCGCTGTACAAGACGGCGAACGGCGAAATCGTAACCCAATATTCGATGACTGACATCGAAAAGGTTGGACTCGTCAAGTTCGATTTTCTCGGGCTGAAAACGCTGACCATGATTCAACACGCCGTGACCTTGGTCAATCAAGAACGGTCCCCCGACCAAGCGATAGATCTTGATCAACAGTCTCCGGATGATGCCGCGACCTATACACTGCTGGCATCGGGCAAAACTACGGGCATTTTTCAATTGGAAAGTTCGGGGATGCGGAATCTGCTCGTGCGCATTAAGCCCGAATACTTTGAAGACCTCATTGCCATCCTGGCCCTGTATCGGCCCGGACCTCTGGAAAGTGGGATGGTCGATGATTTCGTCAAACGCAAACGCGATCCCTCTAAAGTTGTCTACGACCCTCCCGAGCTCGAGCCTATTCTTAAAGAAACGTATGGGGTCATCGTCTATCAAGAGCAGGTCATGGCTATTGCCAATCGCATGGCCGGATTCAGTCTAGGCCAGGCGGATTTGCTTCGCCGCGCCATGGGCAAGAAAAAACATGACGAGATGGCCGAGCAAAAAGAGCTCTTTATTGAAGGGGCGACCAAGAATGGGTTTACTGCCAAAAAAGCGGAAAAGATCTTCGATCAAATGGCATACTTTGCCGGCTACGGTTTCAACAAGTCCCACTCGGCGGCCTATGCAGTGGTGACGTTCCAAACCGCCTATTTGAAGGCGCATTTTCCAACCGAGTTTATGGCGGCGCTCCTCACCAGTGAAATGGGCAACATGGACAAGATGGTTGGGTATTTCACCGATTGCCGCGAACTCGGCATCCCAATTCTTCCTCCCGATGTGAACGAGAGCCAAAAGAATTTCAATGTTGTGGACCAGAGCATTCGATTCGGGCTTGCGGCGATAAAGAACGTTGGCGGCGCTGCGGTCGAATTGATCATTGCCAGCCGAGAAGCTGACGGAGCCTTTTCCTCGTTTCTGGATTTTTGTACCCGCATTGATCTGCAAAAAGTGAATAAACGCGTGCTAGAAGGGCTGATTAAAGTCGGAGCCTTCGACTCAATGAAAGCCGTCCGTGCACAATTGATGGCGGAGATGGATTCCATCCTGGAGGAAGCATCGGCCATTCAGCGTGAGCGCGAACTCGGACAAACAAACTTATTCGCGGCATTTGACGAGAAGCCAGCAGCCTCTTCAACCGGAAGCACGTGGGCTCGCCCGCTCCCACAGGTCCAGGAATGGTCGCAGGAGCAATTGCTTCAATACGAACGACAGCTCACGGGGTTTTATATCACGGCCCACCCACTCACGATGCATACCGAAGCCATCCGACTTCTGTCTACACACCACACCGGAAATTTGCACGAAGCCCCAGAGGGCAAAGAAGTGAAACTGTGTGGAGTCATTGGACATATCAAAGGCACCACGACCAAAAAAGGCGACCGCATGGCCTATGTGCAAATTGAAGACTTGCAAGGATTGGTCGAGGTCATTGTCTTTCCTGAACTGTTTAAAAAATCAGAGGAATTCATCGTGGCCGATGCCGTGATTTACATCACCGGCACCGTCGATAAAATGGATATTGGTTCACGCATCAAAGCGACGAAACTGGAACCGCTGCACACTTGGCAAGCCAAAGCCGTGAAACGGGTCACGCTTCGCGTGAAAGAACATCCGGACACCCGTGTCAACTTGCCCGAACTGCAAGAGGTCCTGCGCAAACATCCCGGTTCCGCGCCCATTTCATTCCAATTTCAATTATCCTCGAATCTCGAGGCCGATAGTACGCCTATTCCTGACCTCACCGTGTCGCCTAGTGAACACTTGGTCAATGATGTTGAACGAATTCTCGGAAAAGAATCAGTGACCTTTCACCATCACGTGTAAAGGGTACATCCACACATGCGCAATTTTTTAGATTTTGAACAGCCGCTGAAAGAACTGGAAGAGCGGATTGAGAAGGTCAAGAAATCCGGCTCCGACAAGAAAGGCGTGCCGCGTCTCACTCGAATGTTGCAAGGCCAACTCACCAAAAAAGAAATAGAAATTTTTGGCAACCTCACGCCATGGCAGCAAGCCCAAATCGCTCGTCACCCGCAACGGCCGTCCACGCTTAACTACATTGAAGCCTTTTGCCAAGACTTTGTTGAGCTACATGGCGATCGAAACTTTGGCGATGATCAAGCCATTGTTTGCGGATTTGCCACTTTCGAAGGGCGATCGATCTGTGTCATCGGCCACGAAAAAGGGCAGGGCTTCAAAGGCCGCGTCAAACGAAACTTTGGCATGGCCAACCCCGAAGGATATCGAAAAGCGCTTCGACTCATGAAACTTGCCGAAAAATTTGGTCGGCCCATCGTGACCTTCATTGACACCCCAGGCGCTTATCCAGGAGTAGGAGCCGAAGAACGCGGCCAAGCCGAAGCCATTGCGCGAAACCTTTTTGTGATGGCAAGGCTCCAGGTGCCCATTGTTGCAGTGATTACCGGTGAGGGAGGAAGTGGGGGTGCCTTAGCCCTAGGCGTGGCAGACCGCGTCCTTATTTTGGAAAATTCGATCTATTCCGTCATCAGCCCGGAAGGATGCGCCGCCATTCTGTGGAACGATTCAGCCAAAGCTCCCGAGGCCGCCGCAGCGCTGAAAATGAACGGAGCGGAATTATTGAAACTCGGCATAGTCGATGAAGTCATTCCCGAACCTCTGGGAGGCGCCCACCGAGACGTCGAAGTCATGGCGAAACAATTAGCCACATCCATTCACACACACCTCAAGCAGTTAGAAAAACAAAAGAAAGACAAACTCGTCTCCGCCCGCGAAGAAAAATACCGCCGAATGTCCGCATTGGCAAGCTCTTAGTCTCAAACTGTTCCAAGAATTATTATTTGGAGTTATTATGTGGGGTGTCGCCCCCACACGACGAGTCCCTTTTGTTTCGGCAAAAGGGACCAAAACCATTTCCGCCCGTGCGCGGCCCCAAGGGGGTCCCTCCGCCTCCGCCCCGAATAAGATGGCTCAGGAACTCGCTCCGCTCAAACAGCCTTCGCCGAGAAGTCGATTCGGGGCTGCGGCTCCGCCGCACCCAAAGGCGGGAAGACACTCAAGAAACAAAACCAGTTTTCAAACAGAGGCATGGAGAATGCAAACCTTACGAATACTCAATACTCATGCCTGACCCCATTTCTGACCCCATTTCCGAAGCCGTGTCCTGATGACAAGGTTGACCAATAAGTGAAGCTACTTACCTAAGTTTTCCAATGAAACCCGTTAGCACTATCGTAGTTGTCGTCTTTGCCTTGGTTGCCGTCGTTCATCTGATGCGCATCATTCAAGGCTGGGAAGTCATCGTCAACGGTATCACTATGCCCCTGTGGGTCAGTGTCGTCGGAGCCATCATTGCAGGGAGCTTGGCTATTCTGCTTTGGCGAGAGGGTCGAGGCTAGGTAACGATACATCCAGACAAACGAAAGGCCCACCGGCGGGGGACCAAGTGAGCCTTCCTAAATACAGAAGTATGTGCAATTCTTAATTGTCCCACGAATCGCGGAGTTGGGCTATACGTCGTATGGCGTAGTCTACCCGCTTTCAATAACTCACCGTATCACCCTACCTGAACCACCGTCAGCCAATTTAACAGTGTCCAAAAGTGGCTCATTGCCGCATCCATAGTGGCGATTACCTGGTTTGTGTGACGGTTGGTGAAAATAGTGTCGGTTATTTTTACATTCTGCGAAAAGCGGCTTGTTACTGTATGAACAGGGGTGATTGTGAAATCTTCGTAGCGTTAGTCTCAAAAAGTGTCAGGAACATTTACGATTTTGGTAAAAACGACCAAGCCTCATTTCTGGCAGACTCCTGATCACTCAACACCTACCAGCACGAACGACGGGCAACTTAGCCCCATTTTACGTTACCTAACGTACTCGTCACTATCTTGGCACAAAACTCGCATTCCAATTCGGTAAGAAACACTGACACCGTGGGGCAGGTTTGACTCACTAATAAACTGAAAGAGGGTTAAACGATTAGGAAAAATTTCAACCAGGAGGGGCTATATCATCACTCGACAAACGTGTGTCAGGATGGTCTGACCTGCAACCAATTAATCATTAAACAAAGGATTCTATCTCATGGAAACATTACAAAACAAAACAGGAATGAAAAGTCGCGCATTCAAAATTGCGGGGCTTGTACTGGGAGTCTTGCTGGCCGGAACAGGCAGCGCCAACGCCATCATTATCGGGGCAGGCGCGGATACTG
>SMVA01159753.1_pt1 | contig 12203 bp, 11 predicted proteins | sample 2456451 | NCBI WGS metagenome assembly SMVA01 (sample SAMN11095933, study PRJNA526329) | marine sediment metagenome | biome: Marine sediment; feature: Surficial sediment; material: Deep marine sediment; isolation source: Hadal surficial sediment | place: Pacific Ocean | collected 2014-05 | depth...
AAAAGGGAAGTGGATAAGCTGCTTGGCAAGAATCAAATGCCCTTTGTAACCATCTGGGCCGATGAAATAAAATCCGATCGCAGTTGGGATAAGGCCAAACCTTGGCATTATATAAATGTGCCGATGGGAAAAAAAATTAAAAAAATTAAGCTAAGCAAAAACAATATCATCTGGTCCATGCTTAATTTTGAAGATGTCTTGAGGTCGAGTAAATACAACTCAACATATAAGGCGGAGGCCTTGAAATTTTTAATCCATTTCTATGGTGACTTTCATCAACCCCTTCATCTAGGTTACTTAGAAGATAAAGGTGGGACCAAAAAACTTATAAACTCTTTTGGCAAGAATATGAACTTCCATCGTTTTTGGGATGAAAACATGATTAATTTTCAAAAACTTTCCTTTACCGAATGGGCCACTTATTTAGGAACTCCCAACTCGGCGCTGGCCAAAGAGTGGAGCTCAGGATCCCTTCTTGATTGGGCGGAAAAGATTCGCTCTAACCTCGACTCTATTTATGAGCTCCCAAAGCAAATTAAATATAATTACCACGCCCAACATAAAGTGCTTTTAGATACCCTTTTAAAGCAGGCAGGATTTCGACTGGCCTATCAGTTAAATAGAATTTTTAAGAGAAAACCGGTAAAAAAAGAAAATAAAAAACTGCGAAGAATGATCAACGCCCGTCTTTAATCTCTATAATCGAGATCAGACTCATCAAAGGTCTGGGTGCCTTCTATATTACTTCGAGGTTTTTTAGGAGAGATTGGCCTTTTACTAATGTCTTTTGCCAACCTTTTACCAAATGTTTGGGGCGCACCCTCTTTTGGCATTTCAACACCTGTGGTTTTTTCCTCGGTATACATATGTATGGTTCTGGTGGGGAAGGCAAATTCAACACCCAATTTTTTTGCCAAACGAATGATATCAATTAAGAGGCGGTGCCTCTCGGCCAGCTCAGTTGGGTAGTTGGGAACTTCCCAGAATAAATGCAGGAGAATATTAAGTGAGCTATCGGCCATTGAATTTAGGTAGACATTGAAATAATCCTTACGAGAGTATTTATTATTAATGATAAGTTCTCTGATTCCTTCACAGAAGGCCTCAATCTTTTCCGGAGGAGTATCATATTGAATTCCGACGGTGGTTTTAAAGCGACGGAATTTTCGTTGATTGTAATTATCAATGGAAGCATTTGATAGAGTACCATTGGGAATAATGATAAGAGAGTTGTAAAAGGTTCGAATTTTTGTAGAGCGAAGTCCCACTTCTTCCACCGTACCTTCTACTCCATCGTCGATCACTATCCAGTCACCTATATGAAAGGGCCTATCAAATAAAACCATTAGTGAGCCAAAGAAATTGGCAAGTGCATCTTTAGCAGCAAAAGCAAAGGCCAAACCACCAATTCCAAGTCCTGCAAGGATGCCTTTCATATCAAGGCCTACACTTTGGCCGATTAAAATAAAACCTACGGCAATTACCAAAAATTTAGAAGTCTTTTGCAGCAGGGGAACTAAAATATCATCAAATCCTTCCTCTGTTTTCTTGGCCTGTTTTAAAAAATAGGCCGCTATGAAATCAAATAAATGATAAATTAAGATAATGGTGGACAAGATAAGGAGAACTTTACCAACTCTAAGCAGAGGACTTAAGATTTCTAGGTGAAGTTCCAAGAGACGCACACCCATAAGCCAGGTTATGGCCATGATTAACCACTTTAAAGACTTATAAATCTTGTTTTTCACCTTGTCAGAAACATAGACATGGTCCTGGGCCAAAAATCTATTGAAAAAACCTTTTAGATTAAAATTAACAATAAAGGCAATTAGCCAACCTAAAAATAAAATTGCTATCAGACCAAGCCACTGGCCATTGAGTAGAACAAAACTTCGATCAGCAGTCCAGGCAGGCATGAGGCGTTTTATTTTATCTTTTTGGCCTTTAAGTTCGATTACTCCACTAACAACTTTTTTCTTTTTTAAGGATTCCCAGTAATGGCCTATTGTTTCTGCCGTATTTTTGGTGAACTTCCAGGATGTCGTTTCTTTTTCACCTTTTTTTTCTTTAACAAGACCTATAGATATCTCTACTGGATAAACCTTATCCCTAACATGAACATTTATCTTTTTATAAACCCAAATATCACCTTTTACCTTTTCTGGAATATTTGCGTAATTAATTTTTTCAATTCGATCTAGGACTTGGATAAGATCCTTGGCGATTTTTTTTGCGCTATCTTCCCTAACTCCAGCATCAATATGTTCAAAATCAAATGTTTTAATGGCCTCATCGATGGCCGAATTATCTCCCTTTTTATAGTTATGCATGGCCATGAGGTAAGTCTTCATGGTGGCCCGGGGAGAGCTTAAATCGATAGAGTAAACGTTAGAGGAGACAAATAGGATCAGGAATATAATTTTCTTCATAAGAGAAGGATATCAAACTGAAAAAAAATGTCTCTTGGAGGCAAAAATACCTAATAACCGACTTATCTCTTTTTCTTTTTGAGCAGCCTGGGATACCCAGATCTTTTGTATCTGCGGGTGACGATGTCCCAAATAGACCTGGTATCATCCTCAACCACACCTTGCCTCTTTTCTTTGATCGAGGCCTTATCAACCTTGGCAGTTTTTTTCACTCCACCAGAACCAAAATCAAGACCACCTTCCAGATCTCCTTCAAGCTCTAGATCACTTTCATCGATGCCAAGATCCATTCCCTCTCCCATTTTAGGCCCTTTCTTTTTAGCTTTTTTGGGTTTAGCTCTAGCAACTCTTTTAACCGGAGCTGTGGCACCGATGGGATCCTTATCTTTTTCATCCATTTTATCTTTAAGAGCTCGTCTTCTAATACTTCTACTAAGACTACTATCTGTTCCTATGGCACCAGTAGCGTTACTGTGGGCCAGGTCATTAATAGAGCTACTAAGTCCAGGTGATAGGTTATCAAAGTCGGTAACGCTCGCTCCACTTTTTCTTTGTAGATTATTAATGGACTTTTTAGTATCTTGAGCTGTCTTTCGACTTTTGGCCGCCCCTCTTTTCATCGCCTCAGAGTTTGCCCTGGCACCTGCTGTATCTCCGCTCATGATGGCATTGGTATAATCTCTAAAAATCGCACCTGATTTTTCTTTTTTCCCGGAATAGACAACCGATGAGGGAAAGCTTATTTTTCTGCAGTTTCCTTTTTGTCGGCATGAACAAGCAGGATCCGCTTTGATCCCTCCACCATCAGGCATGGCACAGGAAGTTTTTGGTTTTAATGCTGGAATCTGATCTGGCATGGAGGTAGAGTCTAGTCCTAGTTTTGCCTCCGCATCTGCCAGCAGATTTTGAAATGCGGCCAGGTGATCTGCCGCAAGTTGGTAACCCTTGTTCATTTGTTCAATAACTTTAATATTCATCCTCATGGCATAATCTAAATAGATCATTCTAGTATAAGGATCGGAGAGTCCTGCCTTCCTGTTATCATCAACCTTTTTGAATTTATCATGTTCAATTAGCATTCTTTCTACATCAGAATCGGATTGATAATCGATCATCATGTAGTTGTCGCGTTTGACATCAAGAGCGGAAGTTTGCCATTCGGCCTTAATCATAGAGATAAATTTCAGATAGGATGCTCCTAGCCTGCCATAAGTCTTATCTTCATCTTTATCATGTTCGCCCTCAGGCAAACCGGCCTCATGTAGGGCCAGCAGATTAAGCCAATCGATTTCCGCTTTATCCAGGGCAGCTTCGAAAATATCCAACATTAAGTTTTGTGGTTCTATAATTCTCCATATTGAATCAAGAACTGCCTTTTGGTCCGCAATCTTCTTTTTATTCTCTGTAGTACAGCCGTATTTATCCCACTGTACCTGCATTCTTGCTCTGGCGGCATTATATCCACTTCTACCATTATCCTCATCACTTACATACCAATACCAGGAGCGAAATCTATCCCAGGGAAATTCATACCAGCACACGATGTAAGGATCACCATCCGCGACATCTCCAAACTTTTCCACTAGCTCTTCTTGCTTTAGGGCCTGTATTTTATATTTTTCAAACCATTCATTTACGATTTTTAGCTGGTCGTCATAAATCTTTTTGTGATCTTTATATCTCTTTTCATAATCTTTCACCATTGTTGCCCCTGCCGGGGTACCAGGTTTGAAATTGGATGGTACAACAGTCTTGTATTCTTCTACGGTCCCACCTTTTAAATCTTCTTGGTATTCGGCGTCTTTCCCAAACTTTGCAGCATCAAGTACCGCCTTTCTCAGCTCAGTTGTATCTTGGGCAATGGCCGGTGGAAAAAGAAGGTCCATGAGATCAAAATTTCCAGAGACAAATTTTAAGAGTTCGCGGGGATTATGATAGGTGGTTTTTTCTCTCTCTTCTTTTTCTTTGGCCGCTTCCTCCTCTTTTTTAATCATCTCTTCAAACTTATCCATCTCCGCCGTTAAGTTCCAACGTTTTGCATCCCGGTAATTGCATTTAAGATAAGTATGATCATGCGCCAGTTTTAATTCCTTCTGGGAGGCGTTTAAAATTCTTCTTGCATCATTTCTTTTGGGGAGGAGGTCGAAACCATACCAGGCCAAAAGCGCCGCACCGATAGGTATCATCCACCACATGAATGGGGCAGCACCGGCGGCCATTAAAGCGGCACCGGCAATCATCACATTTTTGGCCTTTTTCTTGGCATCATTATAATTTTTTAAGTCTTGTTTATATAAAGCGTAACCTTCGGTCACTCTTGCTTTTTTTGCCGCATATTCTTCCAATCCAAATTTATAGGCCTCTTGATAAAGAATGAGACTGTTTTTTCTACCCCTCAGGGATTCTTCAATGTATAATTTCATCTCGGCGTAGAGGTTTCTCGCCTTTCTAAGCAGGGCGACTTGTTCGTCTCCAACCTCTTCAGGGTTGAGCCCTTCATTGGTCAAACATTCCGCCATTTTTTCATAATCCATGGTCTCGCCTAAAAAGTTAGTCATATAAACTGATGAGGCGGCCCTCAAAACATAGTATGCCTTAGAGACAACATCACTAGAAGTTCGACACTCAAGATGATTTACCGCGGCGGTTGCCAGTGCCATCATTCGCATATTGGTTTCGGCAACCTGTCCGGCAATGGATGAAGAGTTTAATTCTTGGGTAGTCAGTTCAAATATTTTAAAACTTGAAGTTTTTAACTTTTCAACCTCTCGGGCATCAAGGGCGTCTTTTTCTGCTTCAGCTAATTTAACTGCTGTCGTTTCTTTTTCACTTCGATATTTGACTAATAATTTTTGTTCGGCCTCCATTTGCTTGGAAAGGGCCATTCGCTCATCTATGACTGAAGTATCTCTGGACTTTCCGCCTAGGTCGACATTCTTTTTTGATAGAACATCAATTTTCTTTTTAAGCTCAGCTATTTTTTTTTCCTGGTCCTTTACTTTTTTGGTCATTAGAGTTGAGGACTCTTGCAGGAATTTTAAATTTCTATCCTCTTTTTCTCGACTGCGGTCTACCTCTAATCGGCACTTGCTGAAGACATCAAGTTCCGTTCCCTTGGCATCCTTTTCAAAGTCAGATCTATCCCTTGTTTTTTGGCGATTTCTTTCGACTTGATCTAACTTGTCCTGGTTGGGATCACTCTGGCCCATGGTGGGCAGAGAGGTAAAAAGAAGTGAATAGATGAGTAGGTAGTAGATAGTGTTCAACTAAAATAATCCTTTATAATTTTATTCTTTATATTGTACCAAATTTCTGGAAATCTTAAATGAAATCTATTTGATTCTATTACTCGGAGATTTAAAAATGCTATAATTGGTGGATGTAAGGAGAATTTAATGCCTAAATTTAGTGTTTTTTTATTTATATTTTCTCTCTCACTCAGTGCTCAGGACAAAGAGACTCCTCAGCAGAAAGAACAGAGGTGTAATAAGGAATTGAAGGAAAAATGTGATCCCAATTTATCTGAATACACCTGCATAATGGATGGAATTAACGAAAAGGAACCAAAATTCTCCAAAGATTGTGCCATGATTTATGTAGGGCAGATACAAAAAGGTACTCACCCCAATCCCTGTATTGCTGAAAGACAGGCCCTTTGCCCCCCCGGTTCCCCAATCGATTGTATTAGGACGAGAAGCAACTCCCTTTCAACTGAATGCCAAGAGGCCGTAACTCCTGAAGGAACTCCTAAATTTGAATATGAAGAAGAGGTGAAAAAGATCCAAGCGGAGTGTGAAACTGGACTAACTTTAGCTTGTGATTATCTCAGTATAGAGATGGAAATGGCCATCAAAGAGGAAAAAATGGATAGGGGAATTGAGCTATCGAAACAATATTCCGAGTGTGTGCAAAGATATATGAAAAAACCGGCCGATGAAAAATGTGATAAATCCATGAAAGAATTTGTGGAGTCATTTAAAAAATAGTTTTAAAGATCGTTAATCCCTAAAAAATAAAGAATAGAAGTCATAGGCCCGTGGTGCATATGATGAGGGGCCTCTTTTCTGACGTTATCTTTGGCGTGGTAGGCGATTCCCAGGCCTGCTATGGAAAGCATTGGGAGATCGTTGGCGCCGTCACCGACTGCTACAACTTGCTCGAGAGATATCTTTTCTTGTTGCGCGATTAGTTTTAAAAGCATCGCCTTTTGATTGGCATTGATGATGGCGCCATCTAGTTTTCCTGTAAGGGCGCCATTAACAATATCGAGTTCATTGGCAAAAGAATAATCAAGATCTAGTTTTTCACGAAGAGCGTCGGCAAAGAAGCTAAAACCGCCTGAAATAATGGCAATTTTATAACCCAGGGATTTTACTTTTTTAATAAACTCTAGGGCGCCATGGGTGAAGGTGAGGCCATCGAGAATTTCGTTTAGCTTTTCAGTTTTAAGGCCTTTTAAAAGAGAGACCCTTTCAATTAGAGATTGATCAAAATCGAGCTCTCCGTTCATGGCCCGGTGAGTGATTTCCCTGACTTCTTTTCCAACTCCCATATGATCGGCCATTTCATCAATGACTTCCGTTTGGATAAGAGTTGAGTCCATATCAAAGACGATAAGTCTTTTTGATCTCCTATACACGTTATCCTTTAAAAATGCCATATCAACTTGATGGGAAGTAGAAACTTCCATCAGTTTGCTTTTAAGGTCTTGGATATCAAGTCCGTCGGGGAGAGTGGTGGTCATCTCAAGGGACTTGAAGGTTTTTGGAGTGACATTATCAATTCTTAAAATATTTACTTTATGGTCGGCCAAAGTTTTAGAGATATCTCGTAAAAATTTAGGATGGAGTTTATTGACCGAAATACAATTGAGAATAAATTTATCTTTGGTTTGAAAGGCCAGATCGGAGTCTTTTTCGTCAATCATTTGATAATTTAGCACCAGGCCTATATTTTTGGTGGCAAAAAGCAGGTCTTTCACCATATCATCTTTTCTTTCCGCTTCAGGATCGATTTGAATGTAGATACTTAGAGATAAAAGGCCATGGGTTACAGATTGCCCCATATCACAAACTGAGTTTCCACTCTCAACAATGATGTCCATTAAAGTAGCGGTAATACCCGGATGGTCAGGGCCTGAGACAGTAATAAGAACATGGGATGGGTTCATTGAAGGACCTCCTTATGAACCTTTTCTTTTCTCGCCATTTTTAATTTTCTAAACGTCTCAATAGAATATTCGGTGGCAGAGTACAGGGATAAAACGGTAGTGGCGTAAATCATAATTATCCCGATTAGAGGAAAAGGTATTCCGAGGAGGGGATAGTTCACCATCAACATGGGAATCCCAATCATCTGCAGGGCCGTTTTCCATTTACCAAGTTGACCTACTTTAATATTAAAACCACGCTCTAGAGATAAAAGGCGCAAGGCCATAATATAGATCTCTCGAAGAACCAGGATGATAACGATAAGAACTGGAATTCTACCTAAAGCGAGTAGGATGATTAGTGATGACACTATAAGACACTTATCTGCAATAGGATCAAGGAAAGAACCAAAGACGGTAACTATTTTTCTTTTGCGAGCAATATATCCATCCAGAAAGTCAGTAATGGAGGCCATAACAAAAGTCCAACCAGCAATGTGTCCTAGTACTAAGTGGTAGGGTACCAACAAATTGGTTGATTGAAGAAATAGAGAGACGATAATGACTGGAATTAGAGCAATCCTAAACATGGTCAATCTATTGGGCAAATTATCAATGTCCCACTCATCAGCTATTTTCATTGGAAATTTTTATCAAAACCAAGAAGTCTTGTCCAGCAAGTCAAAAAGGTATGAATTATTCATAAGGTCATCCAATATGATATCCTATTGATATGACCACTTTAAAAATTCTAAAAAATGATGAGTTTGCCTTCGAAAGACGTAAGCTGCCCCATTTTCCGTTCTGCTTCCTAACATTTAAGGACATGGATGAGGCCTTAAAAATGGCCTATGAAGTTAAGGATATTTCCCACTCAGGAATGCAACTGCTTTTAAAAGATGGCGTCCCCAACTTTTCCACCGGAGATAACATTGAGGGACATATTCATTGGAAGGGAAGTGATCTGAAAATAACAGGGGAAGTTCAATGGGTGAATAAGGCCCGTCTGGGTATTAAATTTGATGAAAAGCTTAAGGCAGATATCCTTGAATTTCTGTCTGAGGAGAATATTTTAAAAAGCATTCATCCCATGCATGATGACCATTTGGGGATTGAACTTCCGGGTAACCTCAAATATTGGTTGCACGCCGATGGCCCAGTGGACCTCTTTATGTGGGGACATCTCGATGGAGAGTGGGAAGAGTTCCAAATCATCCTTTTTAAAAGCTTTGTTGAGTGGAAGGATGGGGAAGGTGTGAGAACAGGAGTTGTTCTTACCAAAAGAAATCTAGAAACCCCGCTGTTTGAGCAAGATGAATTTGTCTTTCAAATGGATGGGGAATTAAATAATAACAAATTACAAGCAGTTAGGTCCCTTGTCGAAAAATTATCTGATGACTTTTTACCCTCCCATGTTATAGATTTTCTAAAACTAAAACTGGGCGATTAGACTTCTATGGATCGAAATTTAGCAATAGAATTTGTACGGGCAACTGAAGCGGCCGCTATGGCCTCGGCGAGATTGATGGGCCGTGGTGATGAGAGAGCTGCCATGGCAGAGTCAATTCTCGCCATGAGGAGCATGATCGACTCCATTGAGTGCAGGGCCAAGGTTATAATTGGTGAAAAAGGCCTGTTTGACGGAGTCTCCTTGGAAGAAGGGATCGAAGTAGGCAGGGGTGAAGGGCCAGAACTAGAGATTGCCCTCAATCCTCTTGAAGGGGCCAGAGTATGTTCCACCGGTGGATATAATGCCTTATCCCTTTTGGCCATTGCTGAAAAAGGTTCCATTTTTAGGCCACCAGCAGTCTACATGGATAAAATTGGCGTAGGCCCAGATGCACGAGACGTCGTAGATATTAGAGAAACTCCCAAAGAAAACTTAACCCGCCTGGCGGAAATTAAAAAATGCCGGGTGAGAGATCTCACGTGTGTTATTTTAAATCGCCCTCGACACGTTAACCTCATTCGTGAGGTTCGGGAAGCTGGAGCGAGAATTACCCTAATCTCTGATGGTGACGTGGCCGGGGCCATTTCAACCTGCATGCCTGATTCTGGAATAGATATCATTTTTGGCGAGGGAGGGGCCGCTGAAGGTGTCATGGCCGCTGCTGCTATAAAGTGCATGGGTGGAGGATTTCAGGGTATTTTTCGGCCTAAAAATAAAGCAGAAGAAAAGTTACTTTTAGCAAGGGATATTGCTCCCGAGAGAGTATTTGATACAGAAGATCTGGTTGATGGAGATATTGTCTTTGCCGCCACTGGCGTTACCAACGGATCTTTTTTAAATGGCGTACTGTTTAAGCCTTGGGGCGCTGTTACCCATTCTATTGTCATGAGATCGCAATCGGGAACCCTAAGGCATATTAAGGCCGAACATCATTTTGACCGAAAACCTAGATACTAGAGGTTAATATGAAAGATAAAGATACTTTAAACGAATTAATCAGAAAAACCATCTCGGTGGGAATTGGCGCAGCTTTTATGACTGAAGAAGCAGTTAAAAAGGTTTTACAAGATGCTCCCATCCCTAAGGAAATGCTACAGGGGCTAATCCAGCAGGCCAAAACCACTAAATTAAAATTAAATGAGATTGTTAGAGAAGAAATAAAAAATCAACTTTCAAGGGTTAATCCCAGCTCCATTGTCGAAGAAGTTTTAAAAAACAATGAGATTGAAGTCAAAGCAACCTTTACGCTAGTTCCTAAAAATAAAACCAAGAAAAAGAAAGTCTCAAAAAAGAAACGTTAATGTCCAATCTTGCCAAAATTAAAAGCAAATTAAAACAGGCCGAACTGGTTGCCGTCACTAAAAATGTCACTGTAGAACAGTTACTTGAACTCTATGAAGAAGGACAAAGAGATTTTGGAGAAAATCGAGTTCAGGAGCTTATCAGGAAAGAGGGAGAGATAACAGTTCCCCTCAATTGGCATTTCATAGGCCCCTTGCAAAGAAATAAAGTCAAAAAACTTCTTCAAGTTAATAATCTAAAATATATCCACAGTATCGATTCCTTAAAATTAATCGATGAGCTGATTAAGCAAAAAGATGAATTTAAGGGAGAAGAGCTTGGCCTTTTTCTAGAATACAATACCTCTGGGGAAGAGGAAAAACATGGTTTTAACTCCTACGAAGAACTCCTGCTCGCGAGTAAAAAAATCCAGGAAAAGCTGTCTCCCAAAATGAACTTGATGGGACTTATGGCCATTGGAAAAATAAGGACTGAAGACTTTATCGCTGATGCCAAGGAATCCTTTGCCACTCTAAAAGATTTAAAAGAAAAACTGGAAAAGGATTTAAATACCTCTTCTCTTAAATTATCCATGGGCATGAGTAGTGATTTTGAACTGGCCATAGAAAGTGGCAGTGATTTTGTGCGAATAGGTAGGGCCTTGTTTGTATGAGAGTCGTGGTTCAAAGATCTAAAAAATCACAAGTTAGCGTTGGTGATCGGGTTGTTGGAAGTATTGGTAGTGGGCTGGTCCTTTTGGTGTGCATGGAAAAAGGGGACGAAGTAGAGCAGCTTGAGAAGGCGGCAAAAAAGATTTTGGCGCTGAGAATCTTTGAAGAAAAAAATATTCTCGATGCTGGTGGCGAAATCCTCCTCATTAGTCAATTCACCCTCGCCTGGAAAGGTGACAAGGGAAATCGTCCAGGCTTTGGTAATGCGATGAAACCAGATGATGCGCGAGAGCTTTTTGCTACATTTTCTGACATGCTTAGTGAAAAAGTAACTGTTGCTACTGGGCAATTTGGTGCTTCAATGCAAGTTAATATTTTAAACGATGGCCCAGTGACCTTTTTTCTTGAATTCTAGTTTTTATTATTGACTCCCAAACATTTCAAATCTACGATTTCAAATCTTAAATAAAGGAGCAAGTAATGAAAAAAATTATTTTTATTTTAACATTTCTATTAACAAATAACGCATTCGCCGAAAGAATTGACACAGGTAGAATGGCAAAGAAACTAAAAAAAGTATCAGGGCTGCAACTTGATGTGAACGTAGAAAAAGGTGATGAGTGTGTTTATTTTCAAATGAAATCACTTTATACAGCGGCAAAAAATTTAAAATGGGCGCAGAGAAAAAATTTAAAAGTATGGCTTGATCACCAGTTTAATAAAATGGTGATTCACCCAACTAAAAAGATGGGAGAGATGACTGGTGATATGGGAATGGCCTACCTGAAAGATCAGTATATGTACTGGGATATGTTCAAAGGTCAAACGTTTAGATATAGAGATATTACTAATAAAGTGGCATTCGATAATAGATATTATGATGGCGTAGAAAACAAAAACAGCTTTGAAGATGTAGATGGTACTTTAAATATTTTTGTTGGTAAGACCGATATAAAATATACCGAACACAGCTACGTTATTCTTAGAAAAAAAGTGGTTAAGGAACATAATGAACTTAGATCAGTAGTGAACCCTAACTGGTCTGAAGGTTTTGTAAATTTAAATGATGAAATTAGCGCCTTGGAAGCATCTGACATGTATGAAAAAGTTGAGGTGGGTGGCATTGAATGTGGCAAGAAATTAACTTGGTACGATCTAGGATATGACGCTCAATATTTAATTGCACTTTAAAATAAAGGGCCCCTAGGGGCCCTTTTTAATTT
>SMVA01185801.1_pt1 | contig 12203 bp, 16 predicted proteins | sample 2456451 | NCBI WGS metagenome assembly SMVA01 (sample SAMN11095933, study PRJNA526329) | marine sediment metagenome | biome: Marine sediment; feature: Surficial sediment; material: Deep marine sediment; isolation source: Hadal surficial sediment | place: Pacific Ocean | collected 2014-05 | depth...
CACAAAGAATCCGACGTCCTTCAGGGGTGAGACGAGCGTTACGGTGCACAAGAGCCTCCTCTGGTCGTTGGTGCGTACAAACACCACACAACCAGGGAGGCTCAACTCATCCCAATGTCAACAACCTCCATGCTCAACACAGCTAGCCGGCCTTGGCAGGTGATCCGGGCTGATACACCCTCAGCCCATCGTCGGTGACGATCTTCCCGACACCCGGCATCGGGTAATGCCCGGCAACAATGGTGGTGTCGGAGTCGCGCAACTCCTCAAAAACTCGGTCGCGTGTCTTGCCGGCCAACTCCGGGTCGTTGTCGACAGGAAGACTCCAATGTGGGTGCTCCACCTGGAACGGATGGTTGCTGACATCGCCTCCGATGAGTGTCCTCGTGCCGTTGGAGATGATGCTGATTGTGAGGTGGCCGGGCGTGTGTCCGAACGACTCCACGGCTGTGATCCCGGCAACGATCTCGGTGTCCCTGTCTACGAAGTCGACACGATCGGCGTCAATGAATGGCTGGACGACTCGTCTCGCCGCACGGCCTCCGTCAGAGTCGGCCTCGGACCAGAATGCCCATTCCTTCTCATGAAAGACGTGTCGGGCGTTGGGAAGAACCGGATGACCACCCCTCATGCTCCCGCCAATGTGGTCGTAATGCATATGTGAGTAGAGGACGGTCTCGACCGAGTCACGAGCGATACCGAGTTCATCCAACGCCTGGGGCATGAGCCCGGCAGTCATCCCCGGCGGCATGTTCGGAGTGGACTCCCCGATGCCGGCGTCGACCATCATCGTCCGGTCTCCATCGGTGATCAGATAACAACCGAAATTCATCCTGACTAGACCCTCGTCGTTTCGGGGGTGGAAACGCCAGTCCCACTCTGTCGTCTCGTCGTGATACCCATCCGGATCACGCCAGTAGTAGCCGTCCTCGATGACAAAAAGTGTGTACGCGCCGCAGTCGAGTTTCCAGGTCATGAGTCGATGTTGGCAGACCGGAAGCGATCACGGCTCAAGGAGCATCGTCCCACTCTGACCCGAAGTAAGACCTTGGGTGATGAAGCGAGGTGAGGATCCCCTGCGCCGTCTTCAGCTCGGCCCATGTCTCGATCATCATGTCGATGATCGCCACCGAGGCTGTCTTCATTTCGGCGCGGGCTCCGGTGAGTCTCTGGACCAACATCGACCATGTCGGTTGGTGACCGACGAGCATCAGACGATCCACATCTGGGGCATCGGAGGCTCGTGTGAGGACGGTGTCGGGCCCGGTGCCATAGAAACCGGACTCGAGATCGATCGAGCAGCCCCAGGCACCGGATTCCGCGGCGAGCTGGGCCGTGGTTCTGGCTCGGATGGCGGTCGAACTGATCACGAGATCGGGAATGAGATCGGTCCCGGCGACGAGACGGCCCATGAGACGGGCGCTGCGCACACCACGTTGGCTCAATGGGCGGTCATGATCGGCGCCGTAGCTGACATCCCAGTCAGATTTGGCGTGGCGCATCAGCATCAGTGTTGGCATCAGCTCCCTGTCCCTCCTCTTTTCTCGATATGACACCCGGCGTCGACAGATGGTCACTCGGCGATTCGGTCATGGCATTCCTCGCCAGCGGAGACTGTTATTGAGCTAGTCGAGCCGCGGTGATGAACACCCTTGGGTCCGGGTAGTCCTCGCAGTAGTTGTACAGATAGGCAACTTTGATGACTCCATTCGTGTCCACGACAAACTCGGCCGATTGCATCCAGGGATCGTCCACCAGGTGTCGACCTTCCGCACGGCGATCAGCTTGGAAGGACTGGCCAATTTCCTCACTCAAGGTGCAGAACTCGTCGGGGGCGTCGTACAGCAGTTGCTCCTCTGACCAATGCGACAGACCGAAGGCTTTGTGGGTGGTGTATTCGGGATCGGCCAGGACTGGAGCAGAAAGCCCATATTTATCTTTGTAGGCGATGACCCTCTCGATATCGCCGGGTACGACCGCCACCACGTTGAGGCCAGAGGCGAGATAGTCCTCATATTCACCCATGAGTCGCCCGATCCGATCGACGCCGCACCCACACCCGAGGTGGCGCCAGAGCATCACCAGTGCAGGGGTGTTTGCCCACTGCTCACTCAACTGCGTCCGGGATCCATCCTCCGCGATGAGACCCAGATCGGGTGCTTGATCACCGCGTCTGACCGGCTCGCCCACGTGGGTCGGACCCGCCGTCCAGTGGTCCAGAAACCGGCGCTCAGCGGACATGGTCAGGGCCATGATGTCTCTGTCACTCATAGGTCTCCTCTCTTGCACTCAAACTAGATACCTATCCCTGGCGTCTGCGGGATGGAGGGCTCTGTGCCTCCGGGAAAGGGCAGCGGGCGCTGCATTCGGTATTCCATGGTCGACTCCTCCGCTTGGGTGAGACCGAAGCTACCTTCATGGACAATGCCCAACCGTCTCGCTGACGCCGCCTCCCCGTATCTCCTTCAACACCAGGACAATCCGGTGGACTGGTACCAGTGGAGCGAGGAGGCCTTCGAGGAGGCTCGCCGGAGGGACGTCCCGATTCTTCTCAGCATCGGGTACGCAGCGTGTCATTGGTGTCATGTCATGGCCCACGAGTCCTTCGAAGATCTTCAAACCGCTAAAGAGATGAACCGACTCTTTGTCAACATCAAAGTGGATCGGGAGGAGCGCCCCGACGTCGACACCATCTACATGGAAGCAGTTCAGGCAATGACGGGTCAAGGTGGGTGGCCGATGACAGTTTGGATCGACCACGCTGGCCGACCCTTCTACGCAGGCACCTACTTCCCCAAGACGCCAAGACACGGAATGGCCAGTTTTCGTGAAGTTCTGGCAGCAGTCTCCTCCTCCTGGGAGCTGCGCCGCGATGTTGTGGGCGAGCAGGCAGAGAAGCTTGTGGAGGCGATCACACGGGAGATCCCGTCTTCGGACCTACCCGGGCAAGAAGGGCTTCGCCTCGCCTACGAGCAGATCGCCGCCACTTTCGATGTATATCACGGCGGTTTCGGTGGCGCACCGAAGTTCCCCCAACAACCAGTCCTCGAGTTTCTCCTCAGAGTCAAGGATGAGGAGTGGGCCCCACGTGCTGATGAGATGTTGGACAAGACCCTTGAAGAAATGGCCGCAGGCGGGATCTACGACCAGGTCGGCGGTGGGTTCGCCAGGTATTCCGTCGATCGGCATTGGCTCGTGCCTCACTTCGAAAAGATGCTTTATGACAACGCTCAACTGGCCCGCCTCTACCTCTGGACCGGTATCGCGGGCGGCCGACCCGACTTCACCGACGTCGCCCGATCCACGCTGAACTACATGCTGCGAGACCTCCGTCACCCCGAAGGCGGGTTCTACAGCTCCGAAGATGCCGACTCGGAGGGAGTCGAAGGCAAGTTCTATGTGTGGACTCTCGACGAGGTTCACGAGGTGCTCGGAGAGAGCGCCGGCGAGATCTCCGAGTACTTCGGGGTCACCCCGGAGGGCAACTTCGAGGGCACCAACATCCTCAACGTCGTCGGTGATACGCCGCCGCCCGAGCTGGGGTCCGTCAAACAAGCCCTCCTCGAAGCTCGCTCCCAGAGGATCAGGCCCGGCCTCGATGACAAGGTCATCGCCTCGTGGAACGGTCTTGCCATCCGGGCATTCGCAGAAGCAGGGGCGACGCTCAGGGAACCCGATCTGATTCGGGCGGCGACAGAGGCAGCATATTTCGTCTTCGAGCACCTCGTGGTCGACGGTCGGCTAATGCGCTCCTGGCGGGACGGACGTACCTCGGTCGGCGGTTTTCTGGACGATCACGCGTCAATGGCAGTGGCCCTTTTCACCCTGTTCGCAGCCACCGCCGATGTCGAGTGGTACGACAGGGCAACATGGCTGGTCTCCGAACTCGACCGATTCGCCAATCCCAAAGGTGGTTTCTTCGGCACACCCGATGACGGCGAAACCCTTGTGAAAAGACCGAATGACTCAACAGACAACCCGCTCCCTTCGGGAAGCGCCCTCGCAGCCGAAGCACTTCTGATAACTAGTCTCTACACGGGCGACCAGGAGACACGAGCGAGGGCAGAGTCGGCGCTGGGATCGGTCGCCGTGCTGATGGGCCAGTACCCATCGATGGTGGGGTATCACTTATCCGTCCTCCACTCCTCGCTGCGCACAAAGGAGTTGGCAATCGTCGGCCCCGACTGGCAAGACCTTGCCGATGTCTTCTGGTCGAGGTACCGGCCTCATGTCGCCCTGGCACCGGCCTCGGTGGCAACCGATCTGGTGCCGTTACTGGCAGACAGAATCGGTGACGGCACGTTGGCCTACGTCTGTCAAGGGTTCGTCTGTGAGCTACCTACATCCGACCCCGATCTGCTTGCCAACCAACTCGAGTGATTTCTGTCTCGGCCACCCTTTACCTTCGAATCTCGGAGGACGGGAAAGAGGGGAACAACCATGTCAACACCAGCCGAAACAGCCTCCCTGTATGCTGCTCTCGAGCAGGTTCTAGGCCGGGAACCAGCGGAAACACTCATGGAACAACTACCAGCAGGCGGTCACGTCGCCACGCAGAAGGACATAAGAGCCTTGGAGGTCACCCTGCGCGGAGACCTTGACTCGAGGTTCGACAGAATCGATGCCCGGTTCGAGAAGATCGACGCCCGGTTCGAGAAGATCGACGATCGGCTCTACGACTTCCACGAGACATTGCGCAGTTACGCACGAACGTTTCTTGTGGTGCAAACAGCAACAGTCTTCGGAGTCGCGGGGATCGTGCTCGGGATCACCCAGTTGCTCTAGCCGCGCCCTGGGGATGAATCGACAACCAACCGGTGTTGGGAAGTGAATGCCGTCACTATCTCTCAATCATGCAGTTCTGTTCGTCAGCGATCTCCAAAGAGCCAAGGCCTTCTATACCGACGTCCTGGGGTTCAAGCCTCTTGCAGATGAGGGGGATCTCCAAGCCACTTTCCTCACTGCGCCCGGATCAGACAACCACCATGATCTTGGATTGTTTCAAACCCCCGCCTCCAAGCCCCCGCGGGGCTCGGTCGGTCTGTACCACCTGGCGTGGGAGGTCGAGAAGTTGACGGACGTCGCCGAATTGCGAGACGCCCTCGTCGCCTCAGGCAGTCTCACCGGCCAGTCCCACCACGGAGTGACCATCTCGATCTACGCGGCAGATCCTGATGGAAACGAATTCGAGATCATGTGGACCCTCCCACGCGACGCTTGGGGTGAGTATGCCGACAAGGGAGTGGTGATGCCGCTCGACTTGGAGGCGGAACTCGAACGCTGGGGCTAGCCGACTATTTGCCCTCCCCCCTGGCTCGGCCTCGAGTGAAGTCGATTGCCTCCAGCGTTGCATTGAAAACGAAGCGCTCCCGCTTCGGAGATGCGAGGAAGCGACCGGCCGCAACCATCGGCTCCCTGGTGCCGAGCACCTTGGATTCGACTATCGAGGCTCGGGTTGTCTTCACGGCATGGGCGATCATGATGGGAGCCACCGAGTTGTCTTCAGCGGCGCCCTGGGCAAGGGCTCCGTGGAGTTCTTCGGCGGGTCCTTCGAACCCGGCGATTGCCGCTTGAGCGCCGTCGGGATCCTTGTTGCGAATGGCGTCGACAATCACTTCAGAATCTGTGTTGTGAAATGGATCAATCGTCCGGTTGTGGTCCGCCTGATCGAACCTACTGGTGAAGTTGACGAACCAAACAGCGTGATAGACACCACGCAGCACCTGGGGACTGGGGTCAACCGACCATGCCCACCTCAGGGCATTGAGATAGGTCATGTTGTGGGTGACGTCGAGCCAACCCCACTCATTGGTGTCGTCGGCATCGAGATCGATGTCGAAGCGACGGAACCGCTCAGCCGCGGAAAGTGAGGTCGCGTCAAGAATCTTCGAGACCGACACCCCGTTGGCCAACGCCGTGTTGAGGGCCTCAAACGCATGTGGTGCGTCGCCGTCGAGCACCGATCGCATGAAGGAGTCACTCTCGAACTCGGCTCCATCCTGCCGTGCATGAAATTCGGCCAGGTTTGGGTCCGCTTGGTCCCATGCCTTGAGAAACTTCTTCATGTATGGCAGACGGTCATACCTCGTCGACAGAACCATGTTGGGGACGAGCGGTCCCAAGACCGTGTCGGCGTGCTCCCAGCCGATGGCGTCGAGCATCTCGAAGGACTTCTGGGCGTAGATCATCGGATGGCCATACCCGAGAAAGTGGTCGGTGATGGCCGAGAGGAGAGCGTGACGAATCCGGTCAGGCGACACACTCGTGGCGATCAAACCTCGTATGAGAGCCTCGGCTTCGTCCTTCTGCTCGTCGTCGACAAGAGCAGGGTAGGCGGCAAGGGCGTCCTCCAGACTGCCATAGACCTCGACCGGCTCGATTGCTTCGGGCCTGGGACGGAACGGACGACGTACCTCGGTCTGTGAGATCACCGACATCCCCTGCACCACTGGCAGGGCCTGGAGCTCGCCTTCGAACAGGGAGGCGAGGTTGAGACAGTCGGTGAGGGTGGCCAGCGAATGGTTCCACCCATATTCCATCCGGGGTGCGCCGAAATTGACTCCTTCCTTGACAACCTCCGCCAGTGGGGTTCCTATCTCCCGGAGACGCATGGTGTCCCTTGCCATGCGCCCAATGTCGACCTCGCCCAAGGCTTCGATCAGACTCTGGAACAGTTGGGGAGCGATGACTTCGGCGGACGGGTCTGTGACATCCACCATCACCTGTCCCCCTCGTACTTCGACCGGGTAGGCGCGAACCGCCTCGCCCCCGAAACTGCAGTTGCCGCCCTCATCGAGCTCGAACTTCCAGTTGTGCCAGGCGCAGGTAAGCGTCTCTTGCTTGACATCGCCTTGCAGCAAGGCATACCCCTGGTGCGGGCACCGATTGTCGACTGCGTAGATGGCCTGCTCAGTGCGGAACAGGGCGATCCGCTTGTCATAGTGACGAAGCAGTTTCCGGCCCCCGATCGGGAGGTCCTCGATACTCGCCGCCGCCACCCAGTTTCCGGTTGTGGTGGTCATGTCACCTAACCTACAACTTGAAGTTAACTTGAAGTCAAGGGGGGTATTCTGAGTCATGGAACGGCTGACGATTGGTAACCTTGCAGATCGTTCGGGCGTAGCCACATCGGCCCTCCGTTTCTACGAGACGAAGGGCCTGATCGAATCTCAGCGAACCGACGGCAATCAGAGGAGGTACGTTCGGGCAACTCTCCGACGTGTTGCTCTGATCCGGGCCGGTCAGGAACTGGGACTGTCCCTTGCCGAACTGTCTGATGCATTGGCGACGCTCCCTCATGACAAGACGCCCAACAAGAGAGACTGGGAAAGACTCTCGCGCACGTGGCGAAAACGACTCGATAACCAGATCGCTGAGCTGATTGCACTGCGGGATGATCTGACCGACTGCATTGGATGTGGTTGTCTCTCACTGAAGTCGTGTGCCATCTTCAACCCCGGCGATGCCGCTTCGAGTCTGGGAGCAGGGCCCCGCTATTTATTGGGTGACAGCTCGGACGAGTTCGTCAAGACCTGATGGTCGCCGGCTGTCTCTCCTGCAAAGCCTGGGCGGAACACAGCACATAGGCAATCCACAGGGAATCGGCGAGAGTTAGATGCACTATCTGCATCCACACCGGGACTCCGAGAAGAACATTGACGCCACCGGTCACAAGCATCAAACCCACCAGCAGCGGCAACGCCCTGCCCGCCTTGGACCGTGGCATTCCGAAACGGCCCGAGGCCCACCAACCAATCGATGCGGCCAAAATCGCCAAGAACGGGTGAATGATTCGAAGGCGGGTGAGAAGTCGAGCCCCCGAACCAAAATCTGAACCCAATGGCTCGCCGGGGAACAAGGTGTCGGCAAGGGCAGTCACTGCACCTGATGCGAAGATCACCACCAGAGCGATTCCACCGAATATCACTGCCTTCTTCACCCCTGGATTCGATCTCAGATCGAGCCGTCTCCCACCGGAGAGCCAGAAGGCTGTAAGTGCCAATGCCGCCAGCAGGAACAATGTGTTGACCAGGTGAAGAGGGACCGCTATCGCCCGCGCTACCGACGTATCGTCTGCTACCCACTCGGCGAGCACTATCACTGCGCCGATCAGGGCTTCTCCCACGATTGCGAGCACCGCCAGAAGAGCTCCGACCCTCGCAGGTTCCCCCTCTTCCACGCGTCGCCAGACCAGAACGGCGAGAGCCACCACCAGGATCAGAGCAACACCACTCGCCATCCTGTGGGTGAACTCGACAGCAGTCGCCCCCTGAAGCTCTGGGAGAACCTCTCCCTGACATGTCGGCCATGAGGGGCCACATCCGGCGCCGCTTCCGGTGGCCCGAACCAACGCCCCCAACAGGATCACGCCTACGTTGAAGACCACAACGAACCAGGCGTATCGAGTCAGCGACGACATCTGCGAGAGGTTAGGCAAACCGGATGTGTCGAGAGCTTCTAGCCTGCGGCGTCGATGGAGATCTTTGAAGACGTCATCGCCGCCATCGGCAACACCCCGCTCGTTCGGCTCTCCCGACTTCATCCGCCCGGAAATCTCGTGGCCAAGCTCGAATACCTCAATCCGGGTGGCTCCGTCAAGGAGCGGATAGCAGTCACCATGATCGACCAGGCAGAAGCCGAAGGTCTCCTCGAGCCCGGCGGCACCATCGTCGAGCCAACGTCTGGAAACACAGGAGTCGGGCTGGCCCTGGTCGCCGCCGTCCGCGGGTATCGAGTCATTTGCCCCGTGCCGGACAAGGTGTCCATCGAGAAACGGGATCTCCTCAAGGCTTACGGAGTCGAGGTGATAGTCACTCCAACTGATGTCGGTCACGACCATCCCGACTCGTACTACAGCGTTGCCAAGCGACTTACCACTGAGATTGAGGGCGCCTTCCAGCCCGATCAATACTTCAACATGGCCAACCCCAGGGCTCACTACGAAACGACGGGTCCGGAAATTTGGCAGCAGACGGAGGGAAAGATCGACGTTCTGGTCACAGGTGTGGGAACCGGCGGAACCATCAGTGGGGCCGGGCAGTACCTGAAAGAGCAGAAGTCATCGATCGAAGTGGTCGGTGCCGACCCCGAAGGGTCGATCTATACGAGCGGACCCGAAGGTGATCTACATCAGTACTTCGTCGAGGGAGTGGGTGAGGACTTCTACCCCGAGACCGTCGAACTAGGGGTGATCGACCGATTCATCAAAGTCTCCGACGCCGAGTCCTTCGCCATGGCCCGTCGATTGGCAGAGGGGGAAGGGGTGTTGACCGGCGGCTCGGGAGGAATGGCCGTCGAGGCTGCACAGAGAGTTGCTGAGGAGAATGCTGACAGGCTGGTAATCGTGATCATCCCCGACTCCGGCCGCGGATACCTGTCCAAGATCTTCAACGACGAATGGATGCTCGAGCACGGGTTCGACATCTAGAAGAGAAGGAAGGGTTTCTTCTGGCCTGACTCGGCCAGCAAATTGAGAGCCCCCACCCTTAGGCGAGGGCTCTCACGACTTCGGTCTTGGCATTTCTCGACATGCGCCACAGCTGGACTAGGTCCGTGGTAGCCAGAACCGGGTGGTCCGAGTTTGAAGTCGCCACCAATCCCTAAGCGGGACGAGCAGCACTAGCGGTCAGCGCCGCTCAGCGCTCGACCACCTCCAGAGTCCAAGAACATTCATGCAATTTCGGACCACCTCCTTTCTCTGGTGATGAGATTGTGCCACACGAGAGTCGCAAGCGAGAGTGATTTGTGTAAGTTCGCTCCGAAAGAAAGGCACATGAAAACTCTGAATCATCGATGGATCGCCGTCTCCGGGACTCTGGTCATGACATTGGCTGCCTGCTCGCCTTCGGCTTTGACCGAACAGATCATCGAGAGCCAGGAGGGGGTCGGCAACGTCGAGATCGATGAAGAGGACGGCACCGTCAAGCTCGAGATCGAAGACGAAGAGGGCGACGTATCCGCGGTGTTTGGCGGTGGAGATGTCCCTAACGGATTCCCGATTCCGATAGCCGATGGTGGGACCGTGATAGCGGTCATCGAGCAGCAGACCGACTCCACGGTCTCTCTCAGTTACGACAGTGCCGACTATGACACGATCAAGGCCTTCTACGAAGAATGGATCGAAAACAGCGGCGTTGAGGTGCTGAACAAGTTTGAGTCCTCTGCGCCAAAGACCACCGCATGGACTCTCGAGAACGGCGACGACTCCTACACGGTCACAGTGAGCGACGCCGGGGAGGAAACATTCGTCAACCTGCTCGTGATCAAGGGCTAGAGCTGGAGGTTCCCGAAGAAGTCATCCCACCACGCCCCCAAGGCACCTAGTCCCTCGGTGAAGGCCCAAAGAAGCGCAATACCAAGAGCCGCCAGGATGACGATCGTCGCCAGGTTCCTCACCCGGTAGAGCTGACGCTGGGACCGATCCTCCATATAGGAGGACTCGTGTGCCGGCGGCAACGCGGCCGTGACCACATACGGCTCCGATGGGGCAACGTAGGCGGGGGCTATCTCGCCCACTGCCTCGGCCACCGGATCCGGTTCGTCTGACAGTGCTGGAACCGGGTCGACCTCGGGCTCGGAGCCCGATTCGGTCGGCTCCTCCCCGTCTTCAACCTCGGTTGTGTCAGCACTGTCTGGACTGAGACTTGCCAACTCCTGTTCGATGGTCGGACTCGTCTCGAGCTCGGGTTGCGGTTGGCCGGCTTTTTCGAACAGAGACCGCTCGTCAACACCCAGGATCGCCGACAGGGCAGTGATCACATGGGGATCGTTGGGGTGACTCTTGTCCCGCTCCCATGAGCGGATCGTCATTGGCGAGCGGCCAACCAATTCGCCGAGCTTCGCCTGACTCAGGCCAAGCTTGGTGCGGCGGTAGCGGACTGTCCGTCCGAAGCTTCTCTCAGGCATCGAAGAAGAAACACTATCCGCCGGCCCGGTAGTTCCCGAGGACAAACCGAACATCGGGCTTCTCCGGCTCACATATGAGCCAGATCCGCTCATCCTCGGCAGGCGTCAGGCTTGCCTAACCTCCTGATCCTCATCAAGGAGGCGTCCGGACGCCTGGTGGGTCCCCCGGTCTTCAAAACCGGTGAGGGGTCGATTCGGCCCCTGGCGGGTTCGATTCCCGTCCGCCTCCGCCAAAACACAGCGACCAGGTGGTTCGCCCTTCTCGTCTTTCAGTTCCACCTGCCGGACTTCTCTCATCCGAATCTCGGTTGCAAGACCGTTGCAGAAATGCCCGTAACATCGCTGTTTACCCAAGTAAACAAGTGCACCGGCACCGACCAAGCAGAGTTCTTCGTGTGACCAGAATGGGATGTCGATTTTTACGATATCGGGTTGGACGTTTCGGCGGTCGCCAAAGAATGTCGGCTGGACACCTTTGCTCTCATAGCCGTGGGCAGTCAGGGTCCTGTCCGTATCGAGTACGCCGCTACCCACCCGGATGTAGTGACCGAACTCGTCCTCTGTAACGGTGTGGCCAAGGTCGAATCCAGCTACCTGGAACCGTCTGCTCCGAGGCCAGATGGCAATAGCGAAAGCCGAAAACGAACTCGGTGGAGAACCGTCGGTGACGATTTGGGAGATGGTCGTTCCAGGAGACGAACTCACCGAGTGGGCCAACCTGATTCAACGAGCTCGGTCCCGATTCCTGGGGCCGCAGGAACCCAACTCTGAAGGGACCCAGCCCCGGATGGAATGGGATGGCGAATCGCTCCTGGCAAGCGCGGCTGCCCCCACTCTTCTCCTCAGTGCCCGCAAACCCTGACTTCGGGAGCTTCTCCGATGCCCGTCGGCTGCGTCGCCGACCGCCTGTGGACATCCAGGAGGCGTCCGGTCCGGTTGTCCCACCCGAGACACCGTACAGGTTGACGTCGGACGGAAACAGCTTGCCGCTGTACGTGACCTCGATGCACCCGATCACCGTAGTGCACAAGTTGTTTGGCTTGCCACTGAAGTGAAGAACCTCAAGGCAGTGGTCGCCCATCTATTCGAGGACACCCTCAATGGGCTGTGGCGCGCCGACTCCCAGGACGGTGCCATCGAGAAACTACGGCCCATCAACGACAGGGGCATTATGGCGCTTGGAAGGTGACGATGGCTGCCTGACAGGATCGGCCGGTGGTCCAGCTCTCGGTGGTCTCGTAGCCGCCCGTGGCCGACACGATGTTGTCCGCTGTCGACGACGCCGAACGCTGGTTAGC
>SMVA01350309.1_pt1 | contig 12203 bp, 9 predicted proteins | sample 2456451 | NCBI WGS metagenome assembly SMVA01 (sample SAMN11095933, study PRJNA526329) | marine sediment metagenome | biome: Marine sediment; feature: Surficial sediment; material: Deep marine sediment; isolation source: Hadal surficial sediment | place: Pacific Ocean | collected 2014-05 | depth 0-1...
ACCAGCCCAGGTACATTGTGATGTCTACAAGAGTGCAGAGAAGGAAGATTTCTACCTCTATGTGGATCATGATGCAGGTCTGGACAAGGTCCCGGAAGGGCTGTTGCAACAATTTGGTGAGCTGAAAATAGCGCTCTCTTTCATCTTGTCAGAGAAGCGGAACCTGGCAAAGGAAGATCCGAAGCGAGTATTGCAAAACCTGGCAGACCATGGTTATCACCTGCAACTGCCGCCCGCTGAAACCTTGTGAATTTCTGGGAAGTTAAGTCTCTCCGGGAGATGTCTGTCACCGAGTGGGAATCTCTTTGTGACGGTTGCGCTCGATGCTGCCTGCACAAGCTGGAAGACGAAGATTCAGGTCAAGTGCACTATACATCGGTCGTTTGTAAATACCTCGATGAGTCGAAATGCCGATGTACCTCCTATGAGGACAGGAATACACTGGTCCCGGATTGTGTCTGGCTAACACCGGATACCGCTGCCGAATTTAAATGGCTGCCAACGACCTGTGCCTATCGACTCCTGGCTGAAGGAAAGCAGCTTGAATGGTGGCACCCGCTTGTTTCCGGACGGCAGGAGACGGTGTCAGAAGCGGGGATTTCAATCAGGGGTAAGTGCATATCAGAAGCGCATGTTCATCCCGATAGCTTCGAGGAAAGGATAATTCGATGGGTAGAACAGTGATCAGGGTACACTGGTAGCTGCTATGGCTGAATTCATAGATGACTATCAATACCTGATTGCCTGGGTGACCTACATTATTGCCGGTGTTGGATGCTGCGCAGTGTGGTGGAAAATCACTTCATTCATCGGGCATCGTGGCTGGCGGCATTTATCACGCGGCATTGTTGTTGTACTGATTTTTACTCCCTGGTATGCGGGAGAGTCTGCAGAATTTTACGCACCGGCAGTGGTCGTATTGTTGATGGATATGTTGCTGGAGGGGGCAAAGGCTGGAATAAAGGGCGGTCTGGCACTTTTAGTATCGAGCTTTGTCATGTTAATTATGTTGACCGGGCACCTGATTTTCTCGAGAAAATCCGATTAGACATTCAGCGTTGTTATTTTTAGTTATTCACGGTGTACCCTTTACCCTTGATATGTAAATGCTAGTTTTAGTATCCTAACGATAGTGCCTTCATGAAATATGCGGGCTTATTCTCTCAAGTAGTAAATATGGTTACCACAATATGAAATTTTCCAGTACGACAACGTATATCGCGACAGAGGAGCTACAGATGGCAGTTAATGCCGCCGTAATCCTTGAGAAACCGCTACTCATTAAAGGTGAACCCGGCACAGGCAAAACCATGCTGGCGGAAGAAATTGCGAACTCGCTTGGTTTGAGACTCATCCCCTGGCATATAAAATCGACCACGAAAGCGCAACAGGGCTTGTATGAATACGATGCCGTATCACGGCTCCGGGACTCCCAGTTGGGCGATGAACGAGTGCATGACATCAATAATTACATTGCAAAAGGCAAGATGTGGGAAGCATTTGACTCAGATGAAAAAGTTGTACTGCTGATTGATGAAATTGACAAAGCGGATATTGAGTTCCCGAATGACCTGCTATTGGAATTAGACCAGATGGAATTCTTTGTCTATGAAACCGGTGAGAATGTAAAAGCAAAGATAAGACCCATCGTTGTTATCACCAGTAATAACGAGAAAGAGCTGCCAGACGCGTTTTTGCGCCGCTGTTTCTTTCACTATATCCAGTTTCCTAATCGTGAAACCATGCGGGAAATCATCGACGTGCATCATCCGGACATCAAGAAAGACCTGGTTAAAGAAGCCATGGAGATTTTCTTCGATGTGCGCAAGGTTCCCGGATTGAAAAAGAAACCATCAACATCAGAATTAATAGATTGGTTGAAGTTGCTGATGGCAGATGATATTCCCCAGGAAATCCTCACTAATCGCGATACATCCAAAGCCATACCGCCTCTGTATGGCGCACTGGTGAAGAATGAACAGGATGTGCAACTGCTCGAACGCCTGGCATTTATGAATCGTCGGCAAAGTAGCGGTGGAACTGGCCCAGGATAGGATAAAGGTATGCTGATCAATTTTTTCCTGGCACTCAAAAAAGCCAGGATCCCGGTATCGATAACCGAGCTGTTAGCTCTGCTTGATGTGTTGAAGGCGCGTTTGGTCTATGCCGACATCGATCAATTTTACTATCTGAGCCGCATGGCGCTGGTTAAGGATGAGCGCCACTATGACAAGTTCGATCGTGCCTTTAGCACCTATTTCAAGGGTTTGGAAGACATGGCCAGTATGCTGGCCTCGCTTATTCCGGATGAATATCTGCGTCGGGAGTTTGAAAAATCACTGACCAAGGAAGAACTCGAAAAGATCAAGTCCCTGGGTGGGTTGGAAAAGTTGATCGATGCTTTCAAAAGGGAAGTGGAAGAAGCGGCGCGTGGTGAAGGCAAGGACAAAGACAAAGAAGGCAAGGGCGAAAACGGTCGTGGTAAAGATGGTAAGGGACCTAAGGGTAAGAAAAGGCGAGGCAAGCGTACCTGGGACAGAAGAGATTACAAGGCATACGATGATAACGTCGAACTTGGCACTCGCGGGATAAAGATATCACTTCGCAGGCTGCGCAAGCTTGCTCGTACCGGTGCTGAAGACGAGTTCGATATCGATACAACGATCGATAAGACAGCCAAGGCTGGCGGCCTGCTCGATATCATCATGCGCCCGGAAAGACGTAATACCGTGAAGGTTCTGCTGCTGCTTGATAACGGCGGTTCAATGGATGCGCACGTTAAAGTTTGTGAAGAATTGTTTTCAGCGGCTCGTACTGAATTTAAACATCTTGAAACCTATTACTTTCACAATTTTATTTACGACGGGGTCTGGAAACAACACAATCGTCGAATGAATGAACGGATCGATACCTTCGACATCCTGCACAAGTACTCCCATGATTATAAGGTCATTTTTGTCGGTGACGCGACCATGGCACCCTATGAAATAACCCATGCCGGCGGCAGTGTGGAACACTGGAACGAAGAAGCCGGTGCCATCTGGATGCAGAGAATGGTTGACTACTTTGATAAGGTCATCTGGATTAATCCGACACCGCTGGATACCTGGGAATATTCCACTTCTGTTGCCCTCACCAAGAAAATGGTGGATGAACAGATGTTTCCGCTGACCATCCGCGGAATCGAAAATGGTATGAACTACCTGAGCAAGTAGTATCCTTACCTTCCCCTGATCGCTGATCCACCTGCAGCAGAAACTGCTTTCCCTTCGTGAATTCTGCGGGCTAGAATTGGCATATAATCTGTATCCCAATCACCCCGAATCACCAGTACAGCCGGATCCCGACGTTGAGCAAACCTACCGTCAAGGAATTAAAAGCTCAGATTGATCTCTGCATGATCAGGGATCGTTTTCGCTTCAACGCTAAGATACATGGTAAGAATAGCCGGGGAAACCTGGCAGAGAAGATAAAGCGATCTGTTCTGTTAGCGAATAAGCGCAAGGCGACCCGACCCATTTGCAGCTATCCTGAAATCCTGCCTATCACGGGGAAAGTCAGGGAAATATCCGAGGCGATAATAAATAACCAGGTGGTTATCCTCGCCGGTGAGACCGGCTCAGGCAAGACGACTCAATTACCCAAGATCTGTCTCGATATTGGCCGTGGTATTTTCGGCATGATTGGCCACACCCAGCCAAGAAGGGTGGCAGCCAGGACGGTGGCGCACCGTATAGCGGAAGAACTCAACGTGAAATTCGGTGAGCAGGTCGGCTACCAGGTTCGCTTCACTGACCAGTCAAACCCCGAAACCCACATTAAAGTGATGACGGACGGGATTCTACTGGCAGAGACGAGCAATGACCGGTTTCTGGAAGCCTACGACACGCTGATCATCGACGAGGCACACGAGCGAAGTCTCAATATTGATTTCCTGCTAGGTTATATCAAGCGGATTCTACCGAAAAGGCCGAATCTCAAGGTGATCATTACTTCGGCGACTATCGATCTTGAGCGGTTCTCTAAACACTTCAACAATGCACCTGTTGTTGAAGTATCCGGTCGAACCTACCCGGTTGAAGTTCACTATCGGCCCCTAAATGAAGTAAGCCGGGCACAGGATTCCGATGAGTTAATGATCCAGAGTATCCTGGAAACATTGCATGAAATCCTGCAAATGGAGAGAGGGCGAAGTGAAAATGGTGATGTCCTGGTATTTCTGGCTGGAGAGCGGGAAATACGCGAGGTAGCCCGACTCATTCGCCGTTCTGACTTAAAAGGCCTGGAAGTTCTGCCGCTCTATTCGCGGTTGAGTGTCGCGGAGCAGAATAAAGTGTTTCAACGTCACCAGCAAAGACGAGTCGTGCTAGCGACCAATGTTGCCGAGACTTCACTCACGGTACCGGGAATTCGTTACGTGATAGATCCCGGATATGCCCGGATTTCGAGATACAGTTATCGGTCCAAGGTGCAACAACTACCCATAGAGCCCATATCGCGGGCGAGTGCCGAGCAAAGAAAAGGAAGATGTGGGCGAATCAGTGATGGTGTTTGTTTTCGACTCTATTCAGAAGAAGATTACCTTGGCCGGGCAGAATTTACTCAGCCTGAAATTCTGAGAACTAACCTCGCGTCTGTCATTCTGCAAATGCTGCAGTTAAACCTTGGCGATATGTCGAAGTTTCCATTCGTGGAACCACCGGATCAGCGACAAATTAATGATGGGTTTCATCTGCTTAATGAAATTCAGGCAGTGGACCAGCATCGAAAAATCACCCGCCTGGGTAAGGAAGTTGCCCGCTTTCCGGTCGATTTGAAACTGGCGAGGATGCTTGTTGAGGCAGGGCGTTCAGGGTGCCTGAAGGAGGTACTTGTTATCGCCAGTGCCTTGTCCGTTTCCGATCCACGGGAGAGACCCCACGAACATCAACAGGCAGCCGATGAAGCCCACAGGTTTTATTGGCATGAGCAGTCGGATTTTATGACCCTGGTTAACCTCTGGGAAGCGTATGAGGCGCAGCGCCAGACGTTAACCCAAAACCAGTTACGAAAATATTGCCGTAAAAACTATCTTTCATTTATGCGCATGAGAGAGTGGCGTGATGTTCACCGACAACTTCATCTGATGTGCCGTGAACTGAATCTAAAAGAAAATCGGCAACCGTCTGACTATGCAAGCGTGCACCGCGCACTGTTAAGTGGTTTGCTCGGCAATATTGGTGAAAAAACGGATGATCATGAATACACCGGCGCCAGGAACAGGAAGCACTATATATTCCCCGGGTCGTCGCAGTTCAAGCGTAAACCCAGGTGGATAGTAAGCTCGGAGCTGGTGGAGACCAGCCGGCTCTTTGCAAGGAATGTGGCGCAGATTGACAGCAATTGGATAGAACCCCTGGCAACTCATATTGTTAAACGAAACTTCTTTGAACCGCACTTTGATGTCGATAGAGGTCAGGTGTTTGTGTTTGAGGAAGTCTCTTTATATGGCGTGATCATTGTAAAGAAAAGACGAGTGGATTTTGCTTCTGTCAATCCTGTCCAGGCACGGGAGATATTCATCCAGGAAGGATTGGTTTCACAACAGTTGTATAGCAAGGCCGGTTTTTACCGCCACAACAATCTGCTGATAAGTGATGTCGAAAAGCTGGAATCCAAGTCCAGGAAACGAGATATCCTCGTTGATCTTTATGCACTCTATGAGTTCTATGACCAGCTGCTTCCAGCCAACGTGGTTAGCGAAATTGAGCTTGAGGCGTTTAGAAAAGTTGCCGAGGCTAAAAGGCCTAAACTGCTTTATCTAAAAAGAGAGATGCTGATGAAACAACAGGTATCTCTGTCAGAAAAACTCTATCCCGACAGTATCAAAATAGCGGATGCTGATTTGAAACTGGACTACCATTTTGATCCGTTACATGAAGATGATGGGGTCAGTGTGAATGTGCCCGTGGCAATTCTGCGCCAGGTATCGGGCGCCCAGGTTGACTGGATCATACCAGGGCTTTTGCGGGAGAAAATTCTGGCGCTGATAAAATCCCTGCCGAAATCGCTGCGTAAGAACTTTGTGCCCGCACCGGATTTTGCAGACAAGGTGGCAAAGGATCTGGAATATGATGGGCGCGAGTTAACGGTGGTGTTAAGCGAGAAGTTACACCGGCTGACTGGCGTCAAGGTAGGGGCAGATTCCTTCGACCCGGAGGGGATTGAAGCGCATTTGAAGTTGAACATTCGCGTGGTTGATGAATCGGGAAAGGTGCTGGGCATCGGCCGAAATCTTTCAGTGCTGGTTGAAAAATTCAACCGTGAATCCGCTCGTGGCTTTAGTCAACGAAATAGACACCCGATCGAGGAGTCCGGACTGCTGGATTGGTCATTTGGCGACTTGCCTGGGCAAATAGAGATTGAACAGGCAGGGATTCGTATCAAAGGATACCCGGCGCTGGTGGATCAGGGAGACACAGTGTCGATCAAAGTGATGGATAATCAGCGGTCAGCCGAACATCACAATAGCGCGGGATTATTGAGATTGGTGATGTTACAACTGCCGGACCAGGTCAGGTATGTGGGTAAAAATATCCCGGGCTTTCAAAAATTTGCACTCTTCTATGCCACCAGGGGCACCGTTTCGGAACTATTGGACTATGCGGTCTCGGCGATTTTCAGGTACACCTTTATCGAAGGTAAGCCGATCGTCGACAACGAGACTAAGTTTCAAATACGATTGCAGGAGAAGCAGAACCTGGCGGAGACCATGAATCATGTTGGTCGGTTGCTGGAAATCGTGCTTCAAAAATCACTGCTTATTGAAAAACAGCTGAAATTTAACGAGACTGACCGTAACCAGCATACTTATAGCGACATCAGGCAGCAGTTGGAACGGTTGCTGGCTCCGGGTTTCCTTGCTACTGTCCCGTTGCGCTGGTTGGATCAATATCCCCGTTATCTAAAGGGCATTGAATACAGAATGGAAAAATTACAAGGCAACAGTGCCAGGGATGAAGCAAGCCTGGGCGAGCTTTCAGCTTATTCAAGCAGGCTTTTCGATTTGGACCAACCTGAAGCACAAGCGCTTCAGCAATATCGTTGGATGCTGGAGGAGTTTCGAGTGTCTTTGTTCGCCCAGCCAGTGGGAACCAGCATTCCTGTTTCTGGTAAACGGCTTGATAAGGAGTGGGAAAAGTCATTCGCTCTTGCGGCGATTAAGTAAATGAAGTTATCAATGGTCCTTATCTTCGGGCTTGTCCTGTCAATGTCCGTAATAGCAGCAGAAGACGAATATGAGGAAGAGCGATATATCGATCCTGATCCCTGGGTCGGTCTCAATCGTGGCACCCATAATTTCAATGACTTTTTCGATCGTAAACTGCTTAGACCTGTTGCAGTTGGTTATCGCAAGGTCATTCCAGGATTTGCCCGCACCGGCGTGAGCAATGTGTTTTCGAACCTGGAAGATATCGGCGATGCGATCAACAATGTTCTTCAGGGCAAAGTTCGTGATGGCAGCAGTGATGTTGTCAGGTTCCTGGTTAATACAACCATCGGCATCGGGGGCTTGTTTGACCCGGCTTCCCGCATGGGTCTGGTTGATCACGATGAAGATTTCGGGCAGACGTTCGGTAAGTGGGGAGTGTCCAACGGCCCTTACTTCGTCATTCCCTTCCTTGGCCCCAGTTCTGTGCGAGACGGTCTTGCAAGAATCCTTGATGGCTCTGTAAATCCACTGCGATATCTCTACCCGGTGTCACATCGAAATACGATCTTAGCCTTTCGAGGTGTTGTTTACCGCGCGGATCTTCTTGTACTGGATGATGTGGTCTTTGGCGACAAATACATTTTTTATCGCGATGCCTATTTTCAGCGGCGTGAATACCTGATCAAAGATGGCGAAGTGAGTGATCCGTTTGCAGATGACTTTTAACCTTCACTGATGTTACGGCAGATTTCTTACCCTTTGTCGAGAAGCCTGCGCTAAATGCTTGTAACTATTAAACTTTAAGGGTAAAGTTTGCTGCGTTTCTCGCTCAAAGAGAGCGAAGATACGTCATTTTCCGGCTGTAGCGTGTAACTTGAATGTGTAGACATTAAATGAGTGTCGGTAAAGCCAGACTTCTGGTTGTTGAACAACCCGCTGAGGCTGAAAGCGATCTAACTCGATTGCTCCAAGGCGGTGGCTATGTAACGACCAACGTTACCACCGAAGGTGATTGTCTCTCAAAAATTCGTGCTGCCCCGCCTGACCTCGTTTTACTCTCCTTACCCGATGAACAAGTTGACGCCAATTCGCTGATATTGGAAATTCTCGAGTTTGATGCTGACCTGCCCATATTGCTCGTCAGTGTTGAGGGTCAAGATGAGAATATCGCCAATCTTATGGAGGCAGGCGCAACTGATTTTTTCAGGATTTTCGATGGCCAGGGTGCACTTCTGCGATATGCCGTTGAAAAGAATATAGAGCTCCGCAGGCGGCAGCTCCAGCAGCGGATCAGCACCGAGAAAGTTGAAGAGCTCAATCTGAGATTGGTCGAGAGTCTGAAAATACTGGAACGAGACCAGCAGGCAGGATTCCGGGTTCAGCAGGGCATGATGCCAACATCGCCGTCCACCATTGGCCAGGTAACCTTTGATCACAAGGTATTTCCGTCGCTGATATTGAGCGGGGATTTCATCGATTACTTTAAATTGCCGGACGATAGAGTATTGTTCTATATCGCAGATGTCTCGGGGCATGGTGCATCGAGTGCATTTGTCACGGTCCTGCTTAAGAGTCTGTCCATGCGGTTGCAAAGTGAATTTCACGAACTGGATGCTGAAACACCTGGAGAAATATTAGCGTGGCTCAACCGTGAACTTTTGCAGTGTGACCTGGAACAACATGTAACGATGTTCCTTGGAATAATTGATTGTGAGAAGAATCTGCTGGAATACAGTAATGCTGCACAATTTCCAGCTGCAATATTAAGTGGGGAAGACGGGTCTCAATTTCTGGAAATAGGTGGATTACCACTAGGTTTGTACCAGTCACCAGAGTATGATTCGCGCGCAGTTTCGCTACCTTCCAGGTTTAGTATTGTGATGTTTTCTGATGGAGTGTTCGAAATCATGCCGCAACAGACATTAAAGGCTAAAGAAGAACACTTATTGTCAGTGGTAAAATGTGAAAATAGAAACGTAGAAGCTCTGGCAGAGCAACTCGGTATAGCAAACACCAGGAACGTTCCCGATGATATTGCTGTATTTACTGTAGCTGGGGTTGGGTAGATTTATGAGTAAAATATTATTTGCAGAAAGGGATGGAGTACAGGTCCTGAAGCTGGTTGGCGATGTGAGGGTAGCGATGGGGCCGACCATTAATACTTTCCTGAGCAGGTTGAGTAATACTAAGAATTTCAACTCCATCGTCATTGACCTCACAGAAACCAGCAGTATCGATAGTACCTCGCTTGGCCTGTTGGCAAAAATATCGCTCGTGACACAAGAAACTTTCAATTCAGTTCCCACCATTATTTCCCCCAACGAAGACATTACTCGCATTTTAAATAGCATGGGTTTCGATAAGGTTTTTGCTATTCTGAAGGAGCTCATAACAGAATGCGGCCAACTGGGGGAACTACCAAGGGAAATTATTTCTGAGTCCAACCTGCGAAAACAGGTGATAGGGGCACATAAGGTATTGATGAATCTGAACGAACAAAACCGGGATGAATTTCGTGACCTTGTGGAAGCGCTAGAGGATGAAGGCCAGGCCGAATCGAGTGTCCCCAGGGATCGAGTTGCCTAACCCATCGCCTCCCTGGCAACTATCTTCGCTCTTATAAAATCCTGATTGGCCAGATGCACCAGACCTGAAATTCTGCGAATGATGTGTTCTTCAAATGCATCAACCCGACCATCCGCGAAAGCAATTTTCCACAAGTTTACGACCAGTTGTTTTTTGGCGTTATAGTCGTAGTGTTCGTTAATTAGCCGGGTGAAGCTGTAGAGATCATGGGCCTCATCGCACGCATCCTCGGCAAGTTCCATCAACTGGGCGACTTCGATATCCGAGAACTCAAATAACTGTTGAAGGATACCCAGGATGGCATCTTTTTCTACTTCCTTATGCCCTTCATCAGAACGGGACACTTCCATTAACAAGGCTGCGGTAGCAAATGAAATGGAGTGAGCATCATCTTCTGCGGAGGTTTTCTCAGCAGGATCCATGAATTCTTCGAAAAATTTGGTGATGTTTTTGATCATTTGCTTGCCTCCAGTAAATCGGCTTGTAGTGATTCGGCCGGTTGCAATTCAGATTGCGACGAATCCAACGGCTCCGATTCGGAACGGTTCTGAATGAGTTCAAGCGCCTTGTCGAGAACCTCGATTCCAGCGTGTTCACTGAACATATTTTCACTGAGGTAGCGGCGATAGGCCCTGGCACCTGGAATACCGGCATATAACCCAAGCATATGTTTTACCATGTGTTTTAAATGCGTTCCGGATTTTATCTTTTCGTTCATATAGTCGCGGTACATTGCCGCAACTAGATTTCGTTCAGGCATTGGAGTAGCAGAGACCTGGTTTTCCAATTCGGCCAACAAATAGGGGTTGCTGTAAACGGCGCGTCCCAGCATCACGCCTTTCACAATCTCTAACTGTTCTCTTACCTGGCTGCCGGTTTTTAATCCGCCGTTCAAAATGAATATTGTGTCGGGCATGGCGGCCTGGATCGCATAGACATAGTTGTACTTAAGTGGCGGTATTTCACGATTGTCCTTGGGTGAGAATCCGCTGAGTACGGCTTTGCGCGCATGCACGATAAAAGCCCGGCAACCTGCCTCATGAACCAGGCGGACGAAGTTTTCAAAAAACGCGTAGCTGTCGTTATCGTCAATTCCTATTCTACATTTGACGGTGACTGGAATCGATACTCCGGACTGCATTGCGGAAAAACAATCGGCGACAAGTTCAGGTTCCGCCATCAGGCACGCGCCGATGCCCCCTTGCTGCACCCTGTCACTCGGGCATCCGACGTTTAGGTTTATCTCCTGGTAACCCGCGTCCTCGATTTGTACGGCGCAAGCAGCCAGTTCCTGCGGATTACTACCCCCCAGTTGAATCGCCACCGGTTCATCCTGCTGATGTGCGAGAAAATGCGCTGCATCGCCATAAATCAATGCGCCGCTAACGATCATTTCACTGTATAACAATGAATTAGGTGATAGCAGTCGAAAAAGATAACGGCAATGCCGATCGGTGCTGCCCATCATGGGTGCAACATTTAAGGCCCTGTCTAACATGTGATTTAAACTAAAACTATGATTTTGGTAGTTTAACGCCTTCGGGTGACCCTGTGTGATTAAAGATGGCATACTCTTCTGCCAACCGTTCCCTCGAGATATCTATGTTTCGCCAATCAGGCCATCTTCTGCTTCTTCTTTTCTTGTTGGGGTGCCAGATGGATGAACCGGATCACTATGACGTGATTGTGCGTAACGGGCAGGTGTTTGATGGCAGCGGCGCGCCAGGGCAGTACACGGATATTGCCATAACCGGCGACAAGATCGTTAGACTAGGAGACCTGAGTGCAGCGACATCGGTCATAGAAATTGATGCCACGGATCAGGTTGTTAGTCCCGGATTTGTCAACATGCTCAGCTGGGCGCCCTATTCCCTGGTAACAGATGGCCGGGGTTTGAGTGATATTAAGCAGGGTGTCACGCTCGAGGTATTTGGCGAAGGCGGTTCGATGGGGCCCAACAATGAAGTGACCCGGAAAATAGCGCAGGACAGAATCAACCAGGGTCCATTCCCCTTTCAAATTGAATGGGCAACACTGGGTGAATATCTTCAGTTTGTAGAGAATAAAGGTATCTCACCGAACGTGGCGTCTTTTGTTGGTGCAACGACTGTCCGGATTAATGCACTGGGATTCGAGGATCGTGCACCGAACCCGCAGGAACTTGCAGCTATGCGTGACGAGGTTCGCCTCGCGATGGAGGAGGGTGCCATGGGCCTCGGCTCCTCGCTGATCTACGCGCCCGCCTTCTATGCAAAAACCGATGAACTTGTCGCCCTGGCAAAAGTGGTGGGTGAATACGGCGGCATGTATATTTCCCATATGCGGTCAGAGGGCAATCGACTGCTGGAATCGGTGGATGAGTTGATCACCATAGCAAGACAGGCAGGTGTTGCGGCTGAAATTTATCACCTGAAGGCCGGTGGTA
>SMVA01176237.1_pt1 | contig 12200 bp, 10 predicted proteins | sample 2456451 | NCBI WGS metagenome assembly SMVA01 (sample SAMN11095933, study PRJNA526329) | marine sediment metagenome | biome: Marine sediment; feature: Surficial sediment; material: Deep marine sediment; isolation source: Hadal surficial sediment | place: Pacific Ocean | collected 2014-05 | depth...
GGTCGATGGGATTCAGGCCGTGGGGATCCTCAGCGACCGCATCGATGACTTGGGTGCGGATGTCCTATTAGCGGGCGGCCATAAGGCGCAATTCAGCCTTGCCGGAGCCGGATTCATGTATGCGACGCCGGAAATGATCTCGAGCTTGACGCCTCCATATGCGGCCAAGTTCAGTTTCGACACGCTCGACCGGACCGTTCCCGACCCCGGTCTCGCGACCGACGCCCACAGGTTCGAGTATGGTAATCCCAATTTTCTCGGCACGTGGGTGCAGCGGCGTTCGGCCGAATATCTCAAATCCGTCGGGTTGGCAAATATCGAGGCCCGGGTCCGCCATTTGACGACCCATTTGATTGAAACGGCCGACCAATACCAAATCCAAGTGCGAACCCCGAGACCCTGGGAGCACCGCGCCGGAATTGTTAGTCTGGATCTCGGGCGGCACGCCGGTGATGCCGTCCGAAAACTGAATGACCAAGGAATCATCGTCGCGGAAAAGGATGGGCATCTCCGTGCGTCGCTGCATTTCTACAATAACGAGGACGATATTGAGCGCCTCTTCTCGGCCCTTCGCGGCCTTTAGCCCAATACCAAAGGTCCTTAATATTGACCCATAGAGATCGCGCGGGCGACCCGCCGGGCAGGAGGGGAGCCGCAGGCGATGTGGGTCATCGGCAAGGCTTCCCGACGCCCCCGGCGGTTCGCCCGCGCGACCGAAGGCGGCTTCCCAAGGCTTTCGGGCGGCGTCTCGCGCGGCTTGCGGTGTCCCGCACCGCTGCGCCACGCGCTTCTGGCCGAAAGCCTTGGGAAGCCGTCTCTATGGGTCAATATTAAGGACCTTTGGTATCAGTCCATCAAGGCCGCGCAGGCGCGCTGAATCCGTATGCAGGCTTCCGTAAGTTCCTCGACACTAGACGCATAGGTAATTCGGAAATGCGGGGAAACGCCATAGACGGCGCCATGGACCGCCGCCACGTTCTCCGTTTCCAAAAGATATTGCACGAAATCCCGGTCGTTTTCGATCACTTGGCCGCTCGGTGTTTTCCGGCCGATGACGCCCGCGCAACTGGGGTAGACATAAAACGCGCCCTTGGGCTTGGGGCAGGATAGGCCCGTCGCCTGATTGAGCATGGAAACAACGAGATCCCGGCGCTCTTCGAAGGATTTCGCACGGTCCCTCAAGAAGTCTTGTGGCCCCTGGAGGGCGGCGATTGCGGCGGCTTGGCCGATGGAACTGGCACCGGACGAAACCAGCGACTGTAATTTCGTCATCTGCTGGACCATCTCCGCCGTTGTGCCCGCATATCCCACCCGCCACCCGGTCATCGCGTAGGCTTTCGAAACACCGTTGATGGTGACCGTGCGGTCCCGAAGCCGGGGTTCGACTTGCGCGATCGTCGCGAACTTCAGGTCATCAAAGGTAATGTGTTCGTAAATGTCGTCCGTGATAATACCGACGCCCGGATGGTCAAGCAGAACGTCCGCGAGGGCGCGCAGGTCCGCCGCTTCATAGACCGCGCCTGTTGGGTTGCTGGGAGAATTAAGTAACAACCACCGTGTCTTCGGTGTTATCGCCGCCGCCAACTGTTCAGGATTCAGTTTGAAATCCTGATCGGCACTGCACGGGACGACAACCGCCTTTCCTTTGGCGAATCTGATCATGTCGAGATAGGCGATGTAATAGGGCGCTGGCAAAATGACTTCGTCACCGACGTCGGTCCAGGCCATGACGGCGTTGAACAAAACTTGCTTCGCGCCGTTGCCGATAATGATTTCATCGCGGCTAAAAGTCAGATCGTTCTCTCGCTTGAATTTTTCGATTACGGCGTTTTTCAGTTCGACGGAACCGGAGATGGTCGTGTATTTTGTCTCGCCGCGTTTGGCCGCGGCGTTGGCGGCATCGATGACATGATCAGGAGTCGGAAAATCCGGCTGGCCGGAGCTGAGCGCGATAACATCGGCGCCATCCGCCTTCATTTCCCGTGCCCGTTGTGACATGGCCGCACTGGCCGATGTTTCGATCAAACTCATTCGTTCCGCGTATACGGTGCGCTCCGTCACGTGATTACCTTTCGTGAAATCCAATTAATGGGAGGTGCGCCAACCACGGGTCAGCTCGACGACCCGACCGACATCGTCAACATTGTTATAGACATGCAGCGCAAATCGGATCATGCCGCGCCGGATTGTGTGTATGACGCCGTTCTCGAAAAGATGCTTCGACAAATCTTCGATTTCGGGGTCGTCCGTGCTGTCGTGGCCGCCGCCGGGTTTACCAATGCAAACGATGGATCCCAGGTGCGGCCCGGGCTCTCCGCCGGCAACGGGAAGCCCGAGATCCAGCAATTCGGTGACCAACCGGTGGGAAAGCTCGGTGACGTGCGCTTCGATTCGCTCCGTGCCAACGGATGTGAGAATCTTCATGGATTCCAGGCAGGCCGCGGCCGCGGGATAGTTATAATTGCCCACATCGAACCGCTTCGCGCCCGCCATCAGCCGGTAGTTCGTCGCACCCATGGCTGCTTCGTGCGCTCCTTCGCCCAAGTCGACGCCGAAACGCGCCAAATAGACGGGGGTAATCCGTTCCGCCCATGCGTCGCGGCAGTAAAGAAATCCCATGCCGTAAAGCCCGCACAGGCCCTTTTGGGTCGACGTGGCAAGGCCGTCGACACCCAACGCATTGACATCCGTATGGAGTACGCCGACCGATTGCACGGCATCAACCAAAAGAAAAACGCCGCGTTTCCGGCAAATTTCGCCGAGGTGCCGGACATCGCTGCGAAATCCGGGCGAAAAGGTCACGGTCGGAAGCGTGACGAGGCGGGTGCGGTCGTCCATGGCCGCGATCATTGCCTCAATATCGATATGGCCGTCGCGGTCGGGAATCGCCCGAACCTTGATGCCGTGCCGCGCTTCTTGGTTCAACCAGGGATAGACGTTGTTGGGGTGCTCGAGATCGAGCGTGACCACCACGTTGTCGCCGGCCTGCCAATCCAAGGACGCGGCCAGAATGTTCAGGCCCTCCGAAACATTTTTGGTCATGGCAATTTCGCCGGGCGTGGCGTTGATCAGTGCGGCGAACAGACGGCGGTTATCTTCGATCAGATCGAACAAGGCGGACTTATCCGTGCGCCCCAATGCCAGGTCGTCCAAATGCGCATCCACGGCCCGGCGGGCGGACATCGGAAGAAGTCCCCGCGTGCAGGAACTCAGGTAGGTCGATTGAGCCGCGCCCGGGAACTCGTCCGCGGTGAGTGTGGCAAGATCAATCACCGGGTCAATTGCATATGAATCCATCGTTTCCCCTTTATCTAGGCGCAGTTTAGACTACGTGCGCGGGTCTTGCTATGTTTGTGGAAACTTTTTTCAGAATCGGAGTTCAATATGACCGAACATCTCCTGACCGAAAAACAAGGCCACGTCGCACACCTTTTTCTCAATAATCCGACCAAAAGAAACGCCATTAATCTGGAGATGTGGCAAGGTTTGGGTGAGGTATTTTCGGGATTCGCGAAGGACCCGGATGTGCGGGTCGTCGTCGTATCCGGATCCGGGGACAAAGCTTTTTCCGCCGGCGCCGATATTTCGGAATTCGGCGAGAAACGCTCGACACCGGAAGATCGCAAAATATATGAAAACGCGGTCCAGGGCGCTTTCCAGGCCATGCGCGCCCTTCCGAAGGTATCGATCGCCATGATCGACGGTGTGTGTATCGGTGGCGGCGCGGAAGTTGCCATGGAATGCGATATTCTTTTGGCCTCGGATCGTTCGCGCTTTGGCATTACGCCGGCAAAACTGGGGATTGGCTACGTGCTCGCCGATATCGAGCGGCTTGTGGGTCAACTCGGCGCCAAAGCGGCTCTTGAAATCCTGGCGACGGGGAAGCTTTATTCAGCGGAAGAAGCGCTCGCGTTGGGATGGGTACGCTCTGTTGTTGCCGCGGATGATCTCGAAGACGAAGTGAATAAACTGGCGCAAACGATCTCCAACAATGCACCGCTATCGGTTAAGGCGTCCAAACTCATCATTCAAGAATCCTTGAAACCTAAACGGGATCGAGACACGGACTTATGCGCACAATTGGTGGAAGATTGTTATCTCAGCGATGATTGCAGGGAAGGGCAGGCGGCGTTCCGGGAAAAACGAAACCCGGTATTTGCCGGCCGCTAACAGCCACCACATCGGCAAAGGGTTGCAGACGGTTGTTCCGTTAGCCCACAGGGACGGTTGATTGAATGAGCCGATTGGTGGCAAGGTGGTTTAGTCACGTGGAACATTTTTTGGCACGCCATTTCTTGGGCCGTTATAGTCCTGGACAGGCCCGGTGATGAGTTCTGTGGTACCTGCGACGATCGCGTTCATTGGGTTTGGCGAAGCCGGCGGTGCTTTGGCCGGCGGATTGATCGCGGCGGGCGCAACCGTTCGCGCCGCCTACGATATCCTGATCGACGATCCGGCGACGGCACCGGCCATGCGCGACCGGGCCCGCGAGATCGGCGTCGAGGCATCGGCCTGCTCCGCCGATGCCGTCGCCGGCGCCGATATTGTCGTCTCGGCGGTCACATCCAAGGAAATGCGCCGGGCGGCGGAAACCGCCGCTCCGCACCTGAAGCCCGGCCAAGTCTATCTGGATATCAATTCGACCTCTCCGGCGGCGAAGCGGGAAGCGGCGGCGGTAGTGGAGGCGGGCGACGGCGCCTTCGTCGAAGCCGCGGTTATGGATTTGGTGCCGCCCCACGGCCATGCGGTGCCGATGTTGTTGGCTGGGCCGAGGGCCGCGTGGGTCGCCGACACACTCACCCCCTTCGGTATGAACGTCACCGCCATCGGCGACGAGATCGGCACCGCGTCATCGGTGAAGATGGTGCGCAGTGTATTCATGAAGGGATTCACCGCGATTCTACTTGAAAGCCTATACGCGGCCCGCAAGCTGAACGCCGAGGACGCCGTTCTCGATTCTCTGCAAGTGACTTTTCCCGGCATGAACTGGAAGGAACTTGCCGATTACTACGGACCGCGTCTGATCCGTCACGCCAAGCGGCAATCCGAGGAAATGTTGTCGGTGGCGGAAACCCTGGAGGAACTGGGCGTCGAACCGATCACTGTGCTGGCTTCGGCGAAACGTCTGGGTTGGCTCGGCAACATGGGGCTGAGCCGCGAACCGAACGAATTGCCGAAAAGCTACCGCGAGTTCCTCGACATCCTGATCGAGCGGGATCGGAGCTGAGAATCTGGAGCGGTGACTTCCGCTGTAGGTCAGAATCTACCGTTCCCGCCCCTTCTGGAAGATGTCCGAAGTCGGGGGCAGATTTGCCGTAACGAGCTCAAAAGCCTGGTTTTGGGGTCAAACTAGCCGTCGGGCGGAGGGGCGCCGGCCGGTTGGGTGTCGTCGAGTTGTTCAACACACTTAGCCGAGAGGCGGCATTGGCACCGCCCAAAGCGCCACCGAAGCGGCCCGCGAGGCGGACGCCCTCCGGGCCACCTCGAATCTCGGAAAAACGATCAAATTGAAAAGATCATGGATCGAACCAAAGACCATCGATCATGGGCGCTTGCAACAACGCAAAGCCACCGCATAAAATCTCGAACTGGATTAGCCAAGAAGTTATTTCTCAACCTGTTCGCTAGTCCAATTCGATTGATGACGAACCGAAAATCAGGAGATCCCGTATGACCAGTCAGGACTTGCCAACCCCGGATTTTGCCAGGAACTTGAAGCTGATCGGGCATTCAGACCAGGGCGGCCGGCCCGACGGCGTTCAGCTCATGGTAAACAAGGGTTATGCAATAACCGGTCATATGTTCTCCAAGGGATTCAGCATTATCGATGTGCGCGATCCACGGAAACCGAAACCCGTGAAGTATATTCCGGCCCCGCCAAACACTTGGAACATCCACCTGCAGACCCACGAAGACATACTTCTGGTAATCAATGCCAAAGACATGTTTGCGGCGGTCGAATTTCAAGACGAGTCACAGTACTACAAGGGTGCCCTTGGCAAGAAAGTGGGGACTGCCGACGCCGAAACGCCGCGCGAACGAGATTGGACGGCCGGGTTGTCGGTTTACGACATTTCGAATCCCGAGGAACCGCGGCAGATTTCCTTCATGCCGGTCGAAGGTGGTGGCATTCACCGCCTATGGTATACGGGGGGGCGTTGGGTTTATGCCTCGGTGCTGCTGGATGGGTTCACCGATTATATTTTCATGACCATCGATCTCTCGGATCCGGCAAATCCGCGTGAGGCCGGCCGCTATTGGCTTCCGGGGATGCACACCGCCGGCGGCGAAACCCCGGATTGGGATTCGACAAAACGCAATGGTTTGCATCACGCCATCGTCCATGGCGACACCGCCTACGGAGCCTGGCGGGATGCTGGCTTGGTGATGATGGATATTTCCGACCGCACCAAACCGGCACTCCTCACCCAGCGGAATTGGTCGCCGCCCTTCGGCGGCGGCACCCACAATTGCCTGCCGCTGCCCGACAGGGACTTGCTGGTGGTCGTGGACGAGGCGGTTCTCGATAATTGCCAAGACGGCATCAAGTTTATCTGGATGTTCGACATTCGCGAGCCCACGAACCCGGTCAGCATATCGACGTTTCCGACCCCGTCCGAAGCGGATTACCTGAACAAGGGCGCGCATTTCGGGCCACACAACATTTACGAAAACCGCCCCGACGGGCTGGTCAGTTCCGACACGATCTTTGCGACCTACCAGAACGCCGGGATTCGCGTTTTCGACATCAGCAATGAATACCGGCCGGAAGAGACCGCCGCCTTTGTCCCGCCGACGCCGAACCGGCTGGTCGATCACCGCCCGGACCGGCCCAAGGTCATTCAATCGTGCGACGTCTGGGTTTCGAAGGAGGGCTTGGTTTACAGCAATGACTTCAATGGCGGACTGTATATCCTGGAATATCAGGGTTGATTGGGGACCGCTCGATTCTACTGCGGGGCCGAGCGCGAAGAACCGGGATAAGGTTCGCGCGAACGCGCCCCAAGATCGCGGTCACACCGATCCCAATTTTTCCTAAAGTTCTTTTCGTTGAACGTTGAAGGGATGATCGGGGTCATATCCAAAGACCGCCCGGTAAGAGTCGTTTCGCCGACCTTGGTATTCCAACACCATCCATAACACGAAGATTGCCGCCGCCGAGGCCAGCACGACGCCGGCCATGATCGGCAGATGAAACTGCATGAGGCCGGATGCGGCCGCACCGACCGCAAAAAACCCGGTCAAATACCCGGCGGTCTTGTGGTAGGCCTCAAATCGCCGCCGGCGCGGGGTCATGTCAAAGTGATCGCCATGCCAGGTCGAGGGATCGTCCGGTACGGCCAGGTTATAGTATTTGCCGCCATGTGTGCCCCTGAACCAAGACGAGGCGACCTGCAGGCAGCCCAGAAGGATCGTTATCGCGCCGAAAATGGAGTGCAGGGACCCGCTGAACCCTTTGCTGACTATTATGGCAAAAATCATTCCCCCCAAAGCCAAGCCGACAGCCAGATAGAGTCCGTATTTATGGACGTGGAACCACCACCATTTGATGTTTGTGGGCCCAATCTTCTCCGTAATGCCCTGAAACGTGGGTTTTGGCTTGAAAAATCTTATGGAAATGATGCATAGCGGCACCAAGACAAACCATATCCCGACCATAAGCAACGCATGGTTATCCCAGTGAATTGATATGGTTTGGTCGAGGAATTCGAGGTACACCTCGGTCGGTATGTTTGATTTGGTTGCTTCCATTTTTTGGCGTTCCGTGCACCTAGCCGTTCAAGTCCAAAACATAGTATACATTACCGGGTCGACCTCCTGGAACTGTCTAATCGTAAGCGTCGGTCCGCTTCTCACTGTGCGAGGGGGAATATACTTGGTCATGCGATGAGACCTTCGGGTGGGACTAACCGGAAGGGTGATTCTAGCATGGCTTCCAATATCCAGAGTTGAACGCAGTCTGTCGAGGACCGGGATGACGGGATATACCTGCGAAATTACTCTCGACGCAAATGTCTGAGTCGGAACCAAGGAGGGCATTCTTATGGCTATGCCGGAAAACGTGAAAACCAGTCCGGATTATCCTGTTCCCGAATCCCAGAAGGCATGGGTGCTGGGCGATCCTGGAGAGCTGACCCTCACCGAGAAGCCGGTTCCTTCTCCAGAACGCGTCGAAGTATTGGTGCGGATTGACGCAATCGCGGTTTGCGGAACGGATCTTGAAATTATCTACCAAGGCCCTCCCGCTTCGATCAAAGGTGGCCTGCCGTTCAATAAGAATTTTACCCCGGGTCATGAATACATGGGCACGGTTGTTGCTCTTGGACCGGGTGTCGATGAGTACGGTATTGGCGATCGGGTTACCGTCGAAATCCATGCGGGTTGCGGCCAGTGCAAGCGTTGCCGCGCGGGCATGTACACCTCGTGCCACAATTACGGCAAGAACTATGGCGACGTGAACAAAGGCCACCGCGCGAATGGCTTTACGACCGATGGCGGGTTTTGCCAGTACGCCATCAACAACATCAACACCTTGATTCACGTGAGCGACGCGATGAGCGACGCCGAGGCGACACTCGTGGTGACGGCGGGTACGTCGATGTACGGCTTGACCGAACTTGGTGGTTTGGTGGCGGGCGAAAGTGTCGTGGTGACCGGGCCGGGGCCAATTGGCTTGCTTGGCGTCGCCGTTGCCAAGGCGCTGGGTGCGCAGCCTGTCATTTTGACGGGGACCCGCGACAACCGTTTGGAAATTGGCACCAAGCTGGGGGCCGATCACGTCATCAATGTGCGAAACGAAGATGCCGTAGCCAAGGTTCGGGAGTACACAGGCGGCATCGGCGTCGACTATGTTTTGGAGTGTTCCGGGGCCCCGAACAGCTTGAATGAGGCGGGCAAGATGGTCAGTCGGGGTGGCAAGATTTGCCTTGCGGCATTCCCCCACGAAGATGTTCTGGTTGATGTGGCCAACCTGGTCGCCAACAATATTTATGTGTACGGCATTCGGGGTGAAGGCAAGAGCGGCACCCATCGCGCTGCCGCCTACATGGACCAGAAGCGATTCGATGCAACACTGATTCATACGCATACTTTTGATATGAGCGAACTGCCGGAGGCAATTCGATATGCAAAAGAACGGGTCGACAATGCTATCAAAGTTGTGTTGACGAATAACTTTGCCCACGCAAAATCATCAGAAGCTGCGGAGTAAGGCAAAGGACATAGATGCTCTTCTTCGACGAGTATCTAGTTCCTGAAAATTTTTATCGGACGTTGAAACAAAGGATTGCTGCGCCAAGAAGACAACCGTGGCCCGTCCATCTCGAACGCCTTTACCGAGGGCGCGCCTTGTTGTTCGAAGATAATTGCGTGGTTTCTCACAATGCCACTCGCCAATTTATTGCGGATTAGTTGCTAACTCCAACGGCTCAATTCCCTCCAATTCCACATCATAAAATTTCGGTTTCACTTTCACATCATTCGGATCGACCACAACAATCGAAACATTCCCTGATCGCGGACGTGACAAGAGCGAAAATCGAGACCTTTTCGCTTAGGTTTTCCATCGTGCCCTGTTCCCCGGCATCCGTGTCATGAGGCCAGAGAGTCTCCATAGGAGGAGGACTTTCGATGAAGCGTCGATTTAGTGAGGAACAGATCATCGGGGCCCCGCGCGAGCAGGAGGCCGGCGGGACGGTCACCGGAGATCACCCGGCGGCACGGGGTCTCGGAGCAAAGCTTTTTGTCGTTGGAAGGCGAACTACGTTGGCCCGGAGGTGCCGGAGCTGCGCCGTCTGAAGGAGCTTGAGGCGGAGAACGCCAAGCCGGAGAAGCCTCTGGCGGAGCCGCACCTGGACAACGCCGCCCTGAAGGATGTCGTCTCGCGAAAGTGACCAGGCCTGGCGCCGCGATTTCAATGCCCCTAGGCCGCACTCGGCCCTGGGTTACATGACGTCCGAGGAATTCGCTTCACCCCATCGGGGGCATGCCCCGGATGGGATGACAACAAGAGCAAAAAGGCGCGCAGTATCATCAACTCGAACTCTCAAGCCGAGTGACCGGTTCTTGGGGGCCGGTTCTTGGGGGCCGGTCCTTGGGGGTCGATCCTTGGGGGTAGGTCGGGTTTACGGAAAATTCCGGACCGGACATGGTTGAGATTTCTCTTGTTCGCCGCAGCAATACAGACTTGTTTCGATAGGTGCCGAGTTTGACTATCTGCCGGATTCAAGGACTATGGCTACGTTGATCACACCAATCTGCATGTGAGAGGCCGCAATGATGTCTGCCCGGGTCCACGGTTCTATTTTGGCCTGCGTTTTGCTGATCGCCGGTTGCGCCGAGAGCCGGCAGTTGATGCCGACACCGAACCTCTATACCGACGGTACGGTGACGCTGTTCGAGGCCTTGCCGGAGGAATACACCAGCCCGCTCGTCGAGCTCATCTACGTGACCGACCGGGTACCGGAGACCGACGAGGCCGGCAACCTCAGCTATGGTTACGGTCGGTCGAATTCGCTCGCGATCGGCACGACGGTCGTCAACCTGGGCCAGAACGCGACCTGGGAGGACCTGGTCGAGGCGAGCCGGACCCACACCCGGTCAGGCGATTTCGAAATGCGTCTGGTCTCGATCGACGAATTCGCGCGTCTGCCGCCCACGCCGATACCCTATCAGGTGATCGACGGCGAGATCGTCGATGACCCCGAGGCCGTCGCGGCGCTTGATGCCAGCGTCGCCCGCTTGCAGGCAGAGGTCAGGAGACGGCTGGCGCTGACACCCCGCAAGGACGTGTACATCTACGTGCACGGTTACCACAACACCTTCGAGGATGCGGCTTTTGCGCTGGCGGAGCTGTGGCACTTCTTCGGACGCCAGGGGTTGCCCATCGTCTACACTTGGCCGGCCGGTTACCCCGGCCTTTTCGGCTACACCTACGACCGGGAATCCAGCGAGTTTACGGTCTTCCACCTGAAGCAGCTCATCAAGTGGCTGTCCGCGCAGCCCGAGATCGAGAACATTCATCTGATCGCGCACAGCCGCGGCACCGACGTGGCCATTTCCGCCTTTCGCGAGCTGGTAATTTGGGCGCGGGGTGCGGGGCTCAACCCTCGGGAACGATTCAAGATCGCAAACCTTGTCATCGCCGCGCCAGATATCGACGTGCAAATCATCGGTCAGCGGGTCGCAGCCGAGCGCTTGGCTCTCGAAGTCGACCAGGCGACACTTTATTCATCGCCAAACGACGAGGCGATCGGTTTCGCCGAGACACTCTTCGCCAGCCCCCGTGGGCGTTTGGGAACCGTGGAAATCGGCGACCTCACCGAAGCAGAAATTCTGCGGATGAAGGCCAGCGCGGCCCGCGTGACCGTCGTTAATTTCGAAGGCAAGCACTCGACCGGCTATGGGCATGACTATTTCCGCACCAACGCCGCGGTCAGCTCCGATCTCGTGCTAATGATCCGGTACGGCCTCAAACCTGGCGACCCGGGGCGTCCGCTTGAGCACATCGGGCTCAATTTCTGGCGAATTCCTGAGGGTTATCCCGCCAATGCGAAGATCGAGTGAGGCGGCTGGACTTACGCATGCCAAACGGCACCCAGTAGGGGGCGAAGCGTCCCTACACAATAAGTTTCCGAGACAAACAACCACGAACCAGGGAGGCAAACCATGTCACCGAAATTCCGTTCTCTGATCTCGGCCCTGACGATCGCGGCGGCTGCCGCATTCGTGCTGATGCCGGGATCGGGCATCGCCGGCACCGCCGCCGAAATCGATCGCGATGTCGACAAAGCGCTCGCCAGTCTTTACGGACAGATGCCGCAAGCCAAGAAACTTGGTGAGACGTCCAAAGCGGTTCTCGTGTTCCCGAGGATCATCAAGGGCGGCTTGTTCTTTGTTGGCGGCGCCGGCGGCGAAGGCGCGTTGCGCGTGAACGGCAAGACGGACGGCTATTATAGCTCCATCGCCGTGTCGTATGGCTTGCAGCTCGGGGTCCAGTGGTTCGGTTATGCCATGTTCTTCAGGACCGACAAAGCGCACGCTTATCTAGACAGTAGCGGCGGCTGGGAAGTCGGCACCGCACCCAGCGTCGTCATGGTCGACAAGGGTGCCGCCATGGGGTTCTCCTCGTCATCGCTTAAGGATGACATCTATGTCTTCTTTTTCGATCAAAAAGGCCTCATGGCGGGGCTTGGCCTACA
>SMVA01173387.1_pt1 | contig 12197 bp, 14 predicted proteins | sample 2456451 | NCBI WGS metagenome assembly SMVA01 (sample SAMN11095933, study PRJNA526329) | marine sediment metagenome | biome: Marine sediment; feature: Surficial sediment; material: Deep marine sediment; isolation source: Hadal surficial sediment | place: Pacific Ocean | collected 2014-05 | depth...
AGAGAAGCCGGAGTCAATGTCGCCACCGACTGGAACTCAGCCTATTACGGCGATTTCTCCCGCTACGGGGGCCAGAGCTCCATGGTGGTGTCTTACGCGTCATCCCCCCCGGCGGAAGTGATATTTGCAGCCGAGCCAACCGACACCGCCCCGACAGGAGTGATCGAGGCCGGCTGCTACCGGCAGGTGGAATACGCCGGGATCCTTGCCGGGACCGATTACCCCGAAGTCGCCGCCAAATTGGTCGATTTCATGCTATCGGTCGAGTTCCAGGAGAGAATCCCCCTCGCCTGGTTTGTCTTCCCCGCAAACCAGGACGCTGAGCTTCCCCAGGAATTCGTCGACTACGCGATCGTCCCCGAAGACCCGGCGCGTTTCTCCGCCAGCCACATCGCCGAGAATCGGGACAGGTGGATCAATGAATGGATCGTGGTGATGGAGGGCTGATGGGGCGGATCCGCTGGGGGTGGGTGGCGGTCGCTGCCCTCCCCGCGGTCTTCATTGGATACTTCTTCATCTACCCGGTTGCCCGCATCCTCGGGCTTGGCCTGGCGGAGCTCAACATAGGTGCCAGTGGTCTGGATGCGCGGCTGCTCAGGATCGCTGGGTTCACATTGTGGCAGGCCACGCTCTCGACAATTCTGACCCTTCTAGCCGCCGCACCTCTCACGTGGGCTGTCTCCACATATGAGTTCCGAGGCAGGCGGTTGGCCACCGCCCTGATCACAGTGCCATTCGTGCTCCCGACCGTTGTAGTGGGCACCGCTTTTGTCTCACTCGGGTTTGGCGACTCGATCTGGGCAATCCTCGCCGCTCATGTTTTCTTCAATACCGCTGTCGTCGTCAGGACGGTGTCGACCCTTTGGTCTCGAATCGATCCCCATCTCGAGGAGGCTGCTCGCGTCCTCGGAGCAACAAGTTGGGAGGTTTTTCGTCGGGTAACTCTGCCACTCCTGAAGCCGGCGGTTGCCGCCGCCGCGTCGATCGTCTTCCTCTTCACATTCACATCGTTCGGCGTTGTTCTGATCCTCGGAGGCTTTGAGTATGCGACCCTCGAGGTTGAGATCTATCGACAGGCGGTCACGCTGTTCGACCTGCCGCTCGCTGCCGCTTTGGCAATAGTCCAGTTGGTCGGGGTCACCGGCGCCTTATACGCCTACTCGAGGTATCAGGAGAGAAAGGCGGTCACGTGGACGCTGGAGAGAACCTCGAACCGCCGAGCTCCAAGCGGGGCCGCCCGAGCACTGGTGGCACTGTCCGTTTTGGCAACCATCGGCGCACTTTCCATTCCTTTGCTTGCGCTCGTCACCCGGTCATTTTCCGGTGAGTTCTATCGACGCCTGTTCGAATCAGACCCCGTTGTCGGACGTCCGATTTCCGCCGTAGGGAACAGTCTTCTTTTCGCTTTTATCGCCATGGGCATCGCCACCGTGGTTGGCGTGATGGCGGCAGCTGTGATCACCGGGCGCCGGGGATCGCTCTCGAGATGGTTCGACCTAACTCTGATGCTGCCTTTGGGAACGTCGGCCGTGACCATTGGGTTCGGCTTCATTGTCGCTCTCGGCTGGCCGGTCGATCTTCGAGCATCGTTGTGGCTGATACCCATTGCACACGCCCTGGTGGCCGTGCCCTTCGTGGTCCGCTCGACCCTTCCAACGCTGCGATCGATACCCGCCGAAACACGAGAGGCGGCGTCCGTCCTGGGCGCCTCGCCCTCCCGAGTTTGGAGAGAGATCGACCTTCCGATCGTCAGCAGGGCTGCCCTCGTTGGGGCCGCGTTCGCCTTCGTCGTCTCCCTTGGCGAGTTCGGTGCCACGTCTTTTGTCGCCAGGCCAAACACGCAGACGATCCCAACCATGATCTTCCGACTGCTTGGTCGTCCCGGCGAGACATCATTCGGCATGGCGATGGCGATGGCGGTTGTCCTCGCCGTCCTCACGGCAGGAATCGTCATGTGGATCGATCGTGCCCAGGTTGGCGACATCGGCAGGTTCTGATGCTCGGGGTAGACACAATCGACGTCACACTCGGTGACGCACCGGTGCTGAAAGGGACATCGCTGAACGTCGCCGACGGCGAGATCGTGGCCGTCCTCGGGCCCTCGGGATCGGGCAAGACCACCTTGTTGCGTGCGGTGGCAGGTCTGCTCGAGATTCAGTCCGGCGACATCACTTGGGACGGCCAATCGATCATCGGCGTACCGAGTCACCTGCGTCGGTTCGGTTTGATGTTCCAGGGTTATGCCCTCTTCCCTCACATGGACGTTGGTGGGAATGTGGCATTCGGATTGAAGATGGCCGGACACGACAACATCGTCGAGGAAGTGGCCAAGGCTCTCGTGTGGGTAGACCTCGGTGGCTTCGAGAGCCGCCCAATCGACTCCCTGTCCGGCGGTGAGAAGCAGCGAGTCGCATTGGCGCGAACACTGGCGCCCCAGCCGCGACTCGTGATGTTGGACGAGCCCCTCGGAGCTCTCGACCGCAACCTCCGTCAGCGGCTCATTCTCGACACACGCCGAGTCCTTGACGAGCGCGGCGTCACCGCTGTCATTGTTACTCACGACCGGGACGAAGCGTCGGCCCTGGCCGACCGTCTGGCGATCATGCGCGAGGGGTCGATCGTCCAGACCGGCCGTGTCAACGAAATCCTCGCCAACCCTGCAGATGAGTGGGTTGCCGAGTTTCTGAACTGACGCGAGAAGACCCCCTGGGAGGAGAGGGGGTCTTTCTCTACCTGAGCGAAGTTGTGAGGGAGTAGGCTCCTCTCAGGCGCTTATGTTGTCTGTCTGGGCATCGGAGTTCTCTGTCTGGGCATCGGAGTTCTCTGTCTTGGCATCGGCCCTGTGACCACGGTGACCGTGCCTCGCCCGGCGGAGCTCCTCCAATGTCAGCTCACCGTCTTCCCAGGCCTCATCAAACCTCTCACTGAAGATCGGATGGTCGTCGGGAAGCTGGGAGGCTTCGTCTTCGGTGATCACGTCGTCCTCGAGAAAGCCCTTGATCAGCTCTCGCGTCGCCTGGTGCTCGGCCCTCAGTTCCGCGGCCTTCTCCTCGACGGCGTTGAGCACGGCATCGGCGTCGTCCTGGCTGATGGTGTTCTCTCCGACCAGGTCCTCGAGAACCCCGGAGAGGAGTTGGAATCCGCGATGAAACGGGCCCTTTCTCTCTTGATCCGTGTCGGTGCTCTCCTCCTGAGCGGAGGCGGTGCCCGGCGCTGATATGACGGATGTGGCGAATCCGGCCCCGACAAGAAGGCCTCCGGCTACGAGTGCCGTGATGATTTTGCTACGCATGTTTCTTTCTCCTGTTTCTGGCAACTTGGACTCAAGTCTCCAACCCACTTGTTAGGAACCCGTGAAGCCCCGGTGAGAGTTTGCGTGTGGCTAGGAGAACAGACTGGCGAACTCGTCGGGCATGCGACGAGGCTTGCCCTCGAGGTCGGTGACGGCGAACAGGACTTTGAGACGGGCGACCTCCTCGTCACCACGCACCATTCGCTGCTGCCAGGTCGACTTCACTCGCCCGGCCTGCTCCACCCAAGTATGAATGGTGAGTTCCTCGCCATAACCGGCTGCAGCAAGGAATCGGGCGTTTATCTCAACCACCACGAGTTGCATGCCCTGCTCTTTGAGAACCATGAGACCCCAGCCCTTGTCCGTCAGATACTCGATGCGAGCAGTCTCGAAGTAGGAGAAGTAGTTGGTGTGATTGACGTGGTCGTAGGGATCAAGCTCATAGAACCTGACCTTGAGTGAAGTGGTGTGAACGTCCCGATCCGTCGGGATCTCGATCGCCAATCTCTCTCCTCGGAGCGTCTTCGCCCAACGCTACCCTCGCAGGCATGAAGGCCTGGCAGCTATCCGATACCAAGGGGATCGACTCCTACGCTCTCAACGATGTCGAAGAGCCCGAGCCCGGAGCCGGTGAGGTGAGGATCAAGATCAAGAACTCCGGACTCAACCACCTGGATATTTGGGTGGCGATGGGGCTGCCCGCCCCCAAACATCTACCCCACACTGGTGGGGCCGATGCCGCAGGAGTGGTCGACGCCGTCGGGGAAGGAGTTGCAGGTTTCGAAATCGGAGACGAGATCATCGTCGACCCGTCGATGTCCTGTGGCGTCTGCGACTACTGCCGCAAAGACGACATCGTCTACTGCGACTCCTTTGGAATCCTCGGGGAGCACCATCCGGGAACCTTCACCGAGAAGCTGCTGGTGCCGACGATCAATGCCGTCCGCAAGCCCAAGGATCTCCCATGGGAGGTCGCCGGATCATTCGGCCTTGCCAGCGTGACGGCCCTGCGAATGTTGGAAAAAGCGAGATTGAAAACGGGTGAAACAGTTCTTGTTGTTGGCGTCGGAGGGGGAGTGTCTGCCGCGGCTATGTCGCTCTCCTTGGCTCTCGGCGCCAGGGTCTATGTGACCTCCCGCTCTCAGGAAAAGATCGACTGGGCGGTCCAACGTGGAGCCACCGCGGGCTTTGACTCGTCGGCTGAGTTCGGCAAGGAGATGCGGAGCCTCGGAGGTGCCGACCTGGTCGTGGACAACGTTGGACCGGCGACCCTGCGCCAATCGATGAGCGGCGCCAAACCCGGCGGACGGATCGCAATCTGCGGTTCCACCAGCGGAGCGAAGATGGAACTCACGATTCCTTACCTTTTCTTCCGTCAGCTCGAGCTCATCGGTTCGTCCATGGGCAACCACGCTCAGTTCGCCCGTGCCCTCAATTGGATTCGCCTGGGTAAGGCGGAGTCCCCTGTTGGCAAGATCTTCGACTTCACCGACCTGCCCGACGCACTGAGGTACCTGGACTCGAGCGAGCAGATGGGCAAGGTCGCGCTGACACACCCGGAGTAAGCGCCTACTGGGGCGGGTTTCGAAGACCTACCAGCCCAGTCAACATCGTCACAGGCCGTCCGAGGCATCCCGCCTAGTTGCCCAGTCGGCCGTCCGCCAGATCCTCGAAGGTCTCGTAGGCCTCCTCCTCGAGACGGACGATGCTCGCCCCTCCGCTCGTGGTGTCGACATGGCCGGCCGCTACCACGTTTGTGATCTGGGCAGGGTCGACCGAGATGATGGCCGCGGCGAGAAGGATCATCTCCTCGGCCGACATGTCCGTGTAGTACAGGTCCCTCGATTGTTCCATCAACAGCGGCACGGCAGTGATTCCCATCGCCCCGACCATCGCGGCAGCAGCTATCAGGGCCAGTCCGCCGTGCTTCTTGCGGGTGAAGTCTCCGCCACGGATGGTCTTGCGGACACGGGCGAATGCAAGAGCGTCGGCGGCGCTCAGAATCTGGCGGCCCGCGTCGATGTAGGCCTTGGCCCACCGGTCGTTCAGGTCGAGGGGCACATCGATGTCCAGCCCACCAAGCACTCCGATCAGGCCCGTGAAGCCCTCAAATCCGGTGAGCAGGTATCCGTCGAATTCGAGCTGGGTGAGATCTGAGAAGGTTTGCATCATCACTTCCGGCCCGCCCTTGACGAGTGAGGTGGTGGCCTTTTGGTTGCCGAAACCTGGAACCGGAACCCATGAGTCCCGCGGGAGGCCCAGTATTGACGCCGCACCGGTTCCGTCCAGGCCTACGAAGTGAATGGAGTCGGCCTGAGCGCGCAGAGGGTCGTGCCCGGGACGGGCATCAGATCCGATAACAGCCACGATCTTGGGGTACTTTCCCAGTGATGGCTGTATCCCCAGCGATGGCCACCATCCGCCCACAACTCGCCAGATCGGATCGGCGACGGCCAGCGTTACGTCCTCACCGGCCTCGATGACGGCGACCCGGCTCTCCTCGTCGAACATGCCAATCGACGCCATGGCCTTCTCGGGGACAGTCGCCTCGCTTCCTTCAGGCAGTTCGTAGAAATCCCGGATCAGCTCCTCCAGCTCGGGATCGCTTTCCGTTCCGAAGACCTCCATCTCCGCCGTAGTGGTCGTGGTCGGTCTGGTCGTCGTGCTGGTGGAAGAGGTTGTCGTAGTGCTCGACGTGGTGGTGGTGGTGTCGTTGCCGGCCTCGGATGAACATGCGGTGGCTATCAGAGCCAGAACGACTGTGATGGCAAGTACTCGCCGGATGACAGACCTCCATTGGTAAGACACCTGGAAGGCGGCTCTGGGGAAGGTAGCGGGAGCCCGCCGCTACACCCCCCTCAAACCGATCCCAGATCTCAGACTTCTCCCGCTCCGACAACCGTCGCAACACACACCTCCAATAGAGACACTCCAACTCTCGTCGAAGGTGTTGCAACGATCCTCTGAAGTCGCCTCCGTTATGTTCGGCTTGGATTGGTTCTGGCGTGTTTCTGGTCAGGGCTGTTGTGTGGGCTCAGGGTTCGATTTACGGGTTTGAGAGGTGGGGATGAGCTGGTAGCGGACGCCCGTCCGCTCCTCGGAAACGCTCCACAGTTGGGCCGCGTCTGCCTCGTTCTTGGCCGCCTTGGTGGCTTCGACCTTCTCGGGTGCCCCGCGCATCTCGTAAAATCCCTTGGGCCCGTAGTAGTCGCCGGACTCGACGTCGGGGGCCGTCGCCGCACGCAGGGTGGGGAGCGCCCCGCCGATCGGCTGCATTGCAAACAGGGGATTGAGCAATTGCATCCACCGTCTGTGCTGCTGAAGGTTGGTCTGGGTCCAGCCGGGGTGCGCGGCGACGACGATCACTTTTGCCCCACGCTGCTCGAGCCAACGCATGAGCTCGAAGGTGAACAGCAGGTTGGCGAGCTTGCTCTGAGCGTATGCCGCGAACGGTTTGTAGCCCTGGGTCTCGAAGTCGAGATCGTCGAAATTCATCTTGCCCTGGCGGTGGGCCCCGCTCGACACGTTGACGATCCGCGCGCCTTGCGTGGCCATGAGCAGGTCGAGCAGATGCCCGGTTAGCGCGAAGTGGCCCAGATGGTTGATCCCGAACTGCAGCTCGTAGCCTTGTATCGTCTTGCCCGCGGGCGGGACCATTACACCGGCGTTGTTGATCAGCAGGTCGACGTGGTCGAAACGCTCGTGGACAGCGACCGCGAACTCGCGGACCTGCTCGAGATCCGCTAGATCGAGCTGCATGAACTCGAGCCGGGCCTGTGGCAGCTCCGCGAGGATCTCCTGTATGGCCGTCGTCGCGCGGGCTTCGCTGCGAGAGGCGAGCACCACCTTTGCTCCTTGACGGGCGAGCTCGCGTGCTGTCTCCAGGCCAATGCCGCTGTTGGCTCCGGTGATGATCGCCAGGCGGCCGCTCTGGCTGGGGATGTCGTCTTGGGTCCAGTTTTGGGTGCTGATGATGTTCGTCCTCTGAGAAGGGACCGGCGGGGGCACTTATTTGGTGACCGGTAGTTGGTTAATAACCGACCGATGGTTGTTTGTCAAGAGGCCCGCCATTAGGATTTGGTCGTGAGCCGGACATTGGAGATGAAAAAGACAACGCAGACAACGCACGTTTCGGAGCCGACTCCGGAGCCGGAAGACTCGAGTTGGTCTCGGGCGCGGCGGCCCGAGCAAAAGCGAGAGCGGCGTAATGCGATCCTCTCTGCCGCAGTCATGTTGCTTGATGACAAGGGCGTCGAGTCCACGAGCCTGTCGGGGATCGCCCGCGCTTCGGGCGTCTCCAAGGCCAACATCTACCGTTACTTCGAGAGCCGCGAGGCCATATTGTTGGCGCTGACCCTCGACGAGGCCGAGGCCTGGCTCGGGGAGGTCACGACGCGCCTGGCTCCGCTCGCCGGGTCAGGCGACATCAGGGCGGTGGCCGAAGTGTTCGCAACCACAATGAGCACGCGGCCCCGCGGCTGCGCGCTGTTGTCATCGCTCTCATCGGTGCTCGAACGCAACGTCGGGGTCGAACTGATCGCAGCGTTCAAACGGCAATTCAGCACCCTCCTCGAGACACCGACCCAAGCGGTACACATGGCCTTGCCGGACCTCTCGCTTGACGACGCGGGGGTGTTCATGACCTTCTTCTACGTTTTCGTCGCCGGGATCTGGCCGGTCTCCGATCCTCCGCCAGCGGTCGCCGAGGTGCTCGCACGCCCAGAGTTCTCCGACATGAGTGTCGACTTCGAAGGCGTGGTCCGAACCCACGCCCACACGGTATTGCGCGGTCTGTGCCGCAGCGACTGAGCCTCGTCGCCCGCTCTCCCTGGTTTCCCGTCCATACTCCAAGCGACGGTCCTAGGCCGACGTAACCCAACCCGACGACGGAGAAAAGTCGAGGCCTGACAGACAGGCGGGTGCGACCTGGTGAATTGAACTCATCGACTGGCAACGAGGCAGCTACGACGAATCCTTCGACCGAGTCGCCGCCGGACCACCCAAATAGCGGCTCTTGCGGCCACGACGACGCCAATACCGGAACATAACGAAACACAGAGCCTGTCGAACGTGTTCCCGCCGGTATTACCCGACCGGTATAACGGTCACCGACTCCTGCAGTCGGTTTCTCAGCTGGGAAGGCACCCAGCTCTCGTCTCGCTCCACAGGCTCTGCCCTCCCACATATACGTCTCAGCAACCCCGTTGTCCAGTGGAATCAAGCAAGCCGCGAAAAAAGCCTCTCAACGGGGCGGCTTCGACGTATGCAACGGGCGCATAATTCCTGATAGGTCTATGGGGGTGCTGCGGATGTTTGTTCCGTAGCGTTTCAGGGATCGATCCCTGGTGGGTCTGGCTCTCGAGGTGCCTGCCACCTTCGGGTTGGCTTTGAAACGAGCTGCCGAGCCTGTTGGGATCTCTGCTGGCGGTGTGGCTCGAAACAGGCGTGGCACCAATGTCGATATCAGGAGTGCCCAGCGTCAGATCCACCGACCCCTATTTCGAGGAGGTGGGTGATGTCGGTGATGATCGGAATCGACCCCCACAAAGGGTCTCATGCGGGCTGTTACAGGTCTACGGGTCGGGTTCGACACCGCCAAGCCGTTGGTCGCTGCCGGCGACAACCCGGAAACGGATCCGCACAGAAGCCGCCTGGGCTCATCTCCGTGGGGTAGCCCCGATACCGGCCAGCTCGGGGAAGATCATCCGGCATCGGTTGAACCGAGACGGGAACCGCCAAGCTAACTCGGCGCTCTACCACATCGCACTCACCCGGATGCACCACGACCAGACCACCCGCGACCACGTGGCTCGTCGACTCGCTGAAGGAAAGACCATGGGCGAGATCGCCCGCAACCTCAAACGCTACGCCGACCGGAAAGTCTTCAAACACCTCCAACGGCCTGAAGGAGCTCCACCGGTCGGGGTCTGGCCCGATCGAACCGGCTCGGCATTATGAGCGGCTGGTAACACGGCTGTGCCAGTATCCCTGTCCCGCATTGATGAATCAGGTGAGTTGTAGATATGACTGATGGGCCGGTGTTTGTAGCTGGCACTTATGGGCGGCTAGTCAGACCTCGGTATGTGCCCCGGAAGTGGACGAGGGGGTCCTCGATGTCGGAGAGTTCGGCGCCGTCGACGACACCGACGAACACGCCCGAGTTTCCACTCTCCACGCGGGATTCCAGTGAGCAGAACAAGCGGTCAGGGAGTTCGTCGACTACCGGACCCCATTTCGACGGTGTCGTGCTAGTGGTGGCGAACAATCCTCCGGGGCTGGGACGAAGCCCAGCGAAGACCTCTGCCAAACTGGCGTGGTCCACGCCGCAGACATGGACCACGAACCGTTCTGTTTCGGCTGCAACGTCCCAGAGATCGGTGTTAGGTCCGACAACTGCATGAAGCCGACCCGGTTCACCTTCGGCCACGAACAACGACGAAACGGTCAGCCCTGTGCGTCGATCTCCTTCGCCCGACGTGAAGATCGTCACCGGGTTGGCGAGACGCCCACGGAAACGCCGGACCGGGTCACGATCTTCGGGAAGGTCTGCGAACGGGTGTTCAGCGTGGATCATGGATCTGGTGGTTCATGAGAGATGTTTGCATTCGATGAAAGCACAGCGAGAGATCGCAGTCGCCATCCGTACCGAATGGGCCTAGTCCTTCACTGCCAAGCCCGGCCGCCATCTACTCGCCGTCCACGCTGATGCCGTCCTCGGAATGAGAGCCTGACAACCCGTGGGACCCCTAGCCGTCGAGCCAGAGACGATTGGTCGTCTTAAATGATTTCGGCTCCCTGAATTTGGTCGAGGCTGTACGACTTCAACGCTCTCAACTCGCCAGCGGTGTCCAACACGAGGAGCGACATTTCGAGAACACTCTCCGGGCTTTGGAACCAAGCCGACGAGTAACCGACCACCCTGCCGGTAACCGTTTCCTCGTCTTCGCCGCGTATTCGAACCGTGAGCCGGTAAACGCTGTCGACGACGAAGTCTTCAATGTTCATTTGCTCAGCATACGGGGGATGGTTCCTGCGAGGTCGGGAGGATCGCATGCTGGTGCATAGTTTGGGGGGTTTCCGAGGCACCCCGAGGGCACCTCGGACTGCTAGACGCCGCACACAACGGCACTTATGCGCGGCCGAAGCGCGGTGACTGGACATCGCCACTAGGTTCCAACGTGAGAACGAGGCGAAGGAAAAAGGGTGGCGACCTCTGCCAAAATTTATGGACGTTCACAATATGGAGGGAGGAGTATCGGCTGAAGACGTCGCGGTAGCTCATCAGGCCGATGTGGCAACTCAGGGCGAGTATGGAGTGGACTACAAGCGTTACTAGGTGGATGAGAAGGCAGGCAAGATTTTCTGTCTTGTAGACGCTCCCGACACCGAAACTGCGATGAGAGTTGACCGTGAAGCCCACGGACTGGTGGCAGATGAGATCTATGAGGTATCCGAAGGTTCATAGCTGAACCGCCTGCAACAACACGAGCAAAACAGATGCACAAGTGCCGACATGTGCGCGGGAAAGGCCGCCCTCTATTGAGGGCTGGGGCTGAAGAGGACCTCGGCGAGTGCTCGATATCCGAACACCGGGTCCGGTCCCAGGGTCTGGATCGAAACGTGGTCAGCCCCGGCGGAGAGATGACGGCGTAAGCCTTCGACGATCTCCTGCGGAGTGCCGGCCAGGACGAGCTCATCGACGAGTTGGTCGCTCCCACCGTCGCTCAGGTCGGGTTCGGTCCACCCCTCCCTCAGCAGGTTGTTGCGATAGTTCACCAGTCTGAGATATCGACTGACCATCGCCCTACCGATCTCACGAGCCCGCTCCTGGTCGGATTCGACGACCACGGTTTGCTCCGGAGCCAGTAGCGGGCTCTCACCGATGACCCCCCGAGCCAACCGGGTGTGGCGAGGCGTCGTTAGATACGGGTGGGCGCCTCTGGTGTGCTCGGCTGCGGCAGCCAAAACCTTGGGGCCCAAAGCGGCAAGCACCAGGTTCTCTCTTGGCACGCCCGCGGCATCAAGTTGGTCCAGATACTCGAGAATAGTGGCGAGTGGATGGCGATACTCAGAGGTCGCTTCCGGGTGCCCGATGCCGACACCGAGCAGGAACCGTCCAGGATGGCGTTCACTCACACGGTGATAGGAGTTGGCGACAGTGCTGGCAGCGTCATGCCACATGTTGACGATCCCGGTGGCTATGGGGATTGAATCCGTGGCGTCCAGCAGCCTCTCGATGCTCCCTAGGTCCCCACTCGGTGAACCGCCTAGCCAAAGAGCACCGAATCCGAGCCGCTCGACCTCCTGGGCAACCTCGGGAGTCGTCTCACCAGCACGTCTGAAGATTCCAAACTCACCAAGTTCAATCGTCATGTCTCTTCCAAGGATTCAGACCCTCGAGTTATTTCCACCGATACGAGAGAAGACATATTGGCCGAACGGGTCTCCTCGACCGGCCGAGCTCTCTCCGGGTTCGCGTCCTCGAGGTTATGGACTAGCGGGCTGACCCGACGAAGAAGTGGGACGCGTTGAAGGTTCCTTACTCGCATCGCCGTCTAGCCCGACAACTCGCCAAAAGCGCCATGTCAAACCGAACATAGTGCCGATATGCGCTGGGTGAGCCCGTTGGAGCGTTCGAGCCGGACCGACCACCGTCGGGGAGGACTGCGAGGCGTGCCTGGGCCCTCAGCTAATCTTGACCGGGCGGCATCATGGAGAAGCGCCCGATGTCAGACGAACCCAAGAAACGAGCGTGGATTCCTCCGAGGTGGTTCGTTCGCTTCGCCTGGTCCACACACCGCGGCTTGTACCGCGTTACCGGTGGCCGCGTCGGATTGAGGCGTGCCAGGGCCAACCGCTGGGGAATGATGCATCTCACGACCACCGGGCGTCGCACGGGCCAGGA
>SMVA01013416.1_pt1 | contig 12195 bp, 10 predicted proteins | sample 2456451 | NCBI WGS metagenome assembly SMVA01 (sample SAMN11095933, study PRJNA526329) | marine sediment metagenome | biome: Marine sediment; feature: Surficial sediment; material: Deep marine sediment; isolation source: Hadal surficial sediment | place: Pacific Ocean | collected 2014-05 | depth...
ACAATTTAATCTTGGACTTTTGTATGTGCATGGTCTCGGTGTCGAACAAGATTATAGTGAGGCTGAGAAATGGTTTCAGAGGGCTGCTAATCAGGATTATCCGAAAGCAAATTATCAATTGGGACAAATATATCTGCAGGGACTTGATGTGCAGACGGATGAAATAAAGGCAGCCAAATATTACCAACTGGCCGCTGAAGGTGGTTATGCCAGGGCCCAGTACCGACTGGGGCGACTGTTTCATAAAGGTCTGGGTGTAGATCGAGATGAAAAAACCGCCTACGACTGGTTTAGAAAAGCAGCCATACAAGGATATTCTAAAGCTCAATGTGCAACGGCAATCCAACTGGCAAAGGGGCTTGGGGTGACAAAGGATTATGTCCGGGCATATGCATGGATGACGCTAGCTAATAAATCACAAAACTCCCAGATCAAAGATTTTCTATTTAAAATCAGCAAAAAACTGACTGAATACCAGATCATTGAAGCCAGGACACTGGCAGATAAATGGTATGGTGAACAACACCAATTATCTACACCATCTGAATAGTCATAATACTGGAGAATTGATGATCGACAATACTTTACTTTCGCCTTCGTTGTTTTCCAGGCTCTGTTGTTGAACAACTCTCTTAATTTCGGCGTCTTTCCATTTTAAAATATCATAATAGCGTCTAATATTTTTCACATAAATCACAGGTTCGCCCCCTCTGGCATAGCCATACTCAGTTTGTTGATGCCAGTTTTCATCTGCCAGTAATGGCAATCTTTCTCTTACATCCAGCCATTTATCCGCATCACCGCCCTGAGACTGGGTTAATTTTCTGGCATCCTGCAGATGTCCAAAACCAACATTGTAGGCAGCAAGTGCAAACCACAGCCTGTCCTCCCCCTTAATTCTTTCCGGCAGTCTGCTTCTCATCTTAACCAGGTAACGCGCACCACCCAGGATACTTTGTTCTGGATCAAGCCTGTCCTCAACGCCCAATGATCTGGCTGTGTCTGTTGTTAACATCATCAGTCCTCGCACACCTGTAGAAGATTTTGCTTTTGGGTTCCAGTGAGATTCCTGATAACTCATTGCCGCCAGAAGAAACCAGTCCAGTTCCGTTTCTCTGGCTGATTTTATAAATAGCTCCCTGTATTTCGGTAAAGTGTTATGAACATTCTCTAAAAACACGCGCGTATCAATATAATCAAATGATTTTGCATATTTGTAATAATGACTAATCAATTTATCCAACGAACCATTTTTATTAATTTTGTTAAAGAATTTTCTGACCGCTTTATCCAACGAACGATCACTATTTTGTTGATATACCCATGCAACAGGTAATTCCCCCGTGATATCGAAAGCGACTCTGACTTCAGGAAAGAGATAACGATACATATCTACCCAATTAGAATCTGCAATTGCAATTGGCACCTTACTATCATTCACCATCTTAAGGATCTCAGTCACGCTTTTATTTTCAAGCACGCGCCAGGCAAGGTTCGGATGAAAAAAGCTTAATTTTTTTAACAGCGTTTGATAAGACTCGTCTTCACCAATAACGATCTCGTCTTCTTTAAGATACGCAATTGATCCTGGTTTTCTATTTTTCTGATGATAAACAAGTTGCCTCCGCGCCGTGATATAAGCGGGGCCATATTCAAGCGTATTATTAGGGTATCCGGATAATGCTGATGCGGATGAACCGATATGCGCTTTATTATTATTGATCAGTGAAGTCACATCATGCTTGTTTTTTACAATAATCAAATTCAAATCAAGTCCCAGACTGTCAGCAAACATACTGGCTAATTCGAATTCAAGACCTTCGGCCTTGCCATCTGATCCTTTGAAATATGTTAGTGGGCTTTCCACAGTGGCAAACCGTAACTCACCAGACTCACGAATTTTTTCAAGAATCGTCTTTTGATCTCCACAAGACGAAAACACTAATATGCAGATAATAGATAAAAGCAACCGTTGAATATTGCTTTTTTGACCCCACTTCTCTTTATGGTTTTTATAGTTCATATTTATAATAGTTAAAGATTATAAATGCTATTCTATTGATCCGATATCCTGATGATTTGACATGATGATCCTACGGTTAATCCTAATAATTTGTGTGTTTATTTTTGCCTATGCCCCCGCGAGCCTTGCAGAGCCATTACCTGGTCTGGATCCTTATAGCGAAAAACTTGAATATCAACTGCATAGAGCCGTGCGTGCCAAAGGAGAGGATTATCAACCGAGAACCCGCCATCTCTCTAGTGAAGGGCAAGCCATCTATACCAATCGACTGATTCTGGAAGATTCCCCCTACCTGATCCAACATGCACACAATCCGGTGAACTGGTTTCCCTGGGGAGATGAAGCCATGACCGTGGCAATAATAGAAAACAAGCCCATCTTTCTTTCAATCGGTTACTCCACCTGTCATTGGTGCCATGTTATGGAAGTTGAAAGCTTTGAGGACAAGAAAATTGCAGAGTTCCTCAATCAACATTTTATTGCCATCAAGGTTGATAGAGAACGTCATCCTGATGTCGATGAAGCCTATATGCTTGCCGTGAGACTGGTCGCAGGGCGCGGAGGCTGGCCCATGTCATCATTTTTGGCACCTGATGGAAAACCCTTTTATGGGGCAACCTATCTGCCGCCAGATATCTTTACCGAACTATTAAAGAAAATAAATGACTCATGGAATAAAGAACCAGAGCTTATTCTAAATCAGGCAAAAGAATTGAGTACACTGGTCACACAGATCATGCAGCATAAAAGTGATCTGCAATCACTCGAAGAAAATACAATTCAACTAAGCGAGGAATATTTATTAGGCCAAATTAATACCTTTACCGGCGGCTTCGGTGATGCCCCAAAGTTTCCCAGTGAGCCCGCGTTATTATTTCTATTACAGATGGCTCAACGCCATAGCAATCAATCATTAAACAAAGATATTGAAAACACGCTGGAGTTAATGTCTCAAGGAGGCATCTATGACCAGATAGGCGGTGGTTTCCATCGTTATGCTACTGATGACATCTGGTTGATACCACATTTTGAAAAAATGCTATACAACCAGGCACAACTTGCTCAAGTCTACCTGCATGCCTACCGCATGACAGGAAAAGATAATTATGCACGGGTGGCACGACAGACGCTTGATTATGTCCTGAGAGAAATGACTTCAAATGAAGGCGGCTTTTATTCAGCAACAGATGCAGACAGTGAAGGGATTGAAGGTAAATATTTTATCTGGCGTCCCGATGAAATCAAAGAAACGCTTACTGAAGAAGATGCGGCTTTGGCAATTGACTTATTCGCTATCACTGAAGAAGGAAATTTTGAAGGACATAATATCCTGTCCCTGCCGGTTTCATTAAGTGATTATGCCCTGAAGCAGAATTTATCTTATCAAGCATTCACGCAGAAAGTTGACAGTATCCGCGCCCAACTTGAAATATATCGTAGTCAAAGAATTCCACCTTTGCGTGATGACAAGGTTTTACTAGCCATGAATGGCATGATGATATCGACGCTAAGCCTGGCTTCTTATGTGCTTGATGCTCCTGTTTACAAAGATACTGCTATACGTGCCGGACATTTATTGTGGGAAAAACTTTGGCACAATGATGCCTTGTTCAGAGTTTATTTTGACGGCAGGCATTCTATTCCTGCGAAACTGGATGATTATGCCTATTTTATTCAGGCACTCATGGATTTGTACGATATTGATGGTAATCCTGTCTGGTTAGAGCGTGGCCGTGGCCTGGCCAATCTCATGATTAAACGCTTCCGTGATAGTGCTGATGGAGGATTCTTTATGTCAGATGCGGAGAACGCATTGTTTGCCAACCCGAAAAGTTTACATGACAGCGCCCTGCCTTCTGGTAATTCAGTCGCAATCATAGCATTAGCAAGCCTCGCTCTGCGTACAGGAGATCTTTCTTATCAGGATCATGCAAATGAGGCTTTGCAGGCAATATCACCCTCTCCTGGTAAAAATATTTTTTCTTCTGCCTCTTTGACCAAAGCACTGGATTTACTGGTCCATGGTGAGATCGGTAAATATCAATATGGTGCACGTGGTGCAGTCAAAGCAAGCGCAGCAATAAAAACCATCAAGGGAGATAAGTTTGTTGAAGTAAAACTACAGCTTGCCGATAATTGGCATATCAATGCTCACCAGTCCAATGTTAAAGATATCATCCCGACATCCATACACATTGATGCAGATTATTCTGCAGCTCTACTAAACGAGATTATATATCCTGACTCGATAAGCAAGAGATTTAGTTTTCTCGAGACGCCTTTGCAAGTATACGAAGGTGATATCGTCCTGCGTGGTTCATTAAATGTCGATGATAGTGCCCGCCTGAATAATATAGTCCCTCTAGTCATCCAGTTTCAGGCTTGTAATGATCAGGTATGCCTGGCGCCGGAAAAACTCACGCTCAGGGCTTCACTATAGGATCATGATGAGAAAGAGACTTGCAAATTCTTTCTGCAGATATTTCATCCTGCTCTTATTTATCATAAACCTGCATGCTTGTGAAACCCCATCTGAAGATCAACAGGCAGTTATTGTGTCAGGTCTTACCATGGGTACGACGTACACAATAAAACTAAATATTCCCGAGACGAAGATAGATCGCCCTGTGATTTCAACAGAAATTAATCACCGACTAGATAAAATTAATTCCCAGATGTCTACTTATATGGAGACATCTGCCCTCTCCCTGTTTAATCAATCAAATACACAAGACTGGGAAGAAATTCCGCCCGATCTTTATACGGTAATCGAGGAATCTTTAAGGATAAACAAGCTAAGTTATCACGCTTTTGATGTCACCATAGGTCCTGTTGTTAATCTCTGGGGCTTTGGCCCAAAAGCACAATCAGACATTGTTCCAGAAGAATCAGCAATCAGGGCAGCACTTGATAAAGTTGGCTCTAAATATATCCATTTACGCAAAGAACCTTATGCAATAAAAAAAGATAAGCCGAATCTGACTATTGACCTTTCAGCCATCGCTAAAGGTTATGCTGTTGACGTAATTGCCGATTACCTTGATGACCTGGGTATCAATAACTATATGGTTGAAATTGGCGGTGAAATAAAAACCAAAGGCATTAATTCCGGTAATAAGATCTGGCATATTGGTATTGAAAAGCCTCTGGATGATCAGCGCTCTGTACAAATGGTCATCATCCTGAACAATATCGGTATGGCTACATCAGGCGATTACCGTAATTATTTTGAAGAAAACGGCATCCGCTACTCACACACCATTGATCCATCAACGGGAAAACCGATCACACATAAACTTGCATCTGTAACAGTTTTACATCCTTCAACCATGACTGCAGATGCCATGGCTACCGCCCTGCTTGTGCTTGGCCCAAACCGTGGCTTCGAATTAGCACTCAAGGAAAACCTTGCCGCCCTGTTTATTGTCCACGATAAAGATAATTTTACTGAGATAATCACACCTGAATTCAAAGATGCTGTCGTCAATTTAGAATGAACGCACTGACATTTTTATTCGCCCTGGCAATACTGGTATGGTTCTGGCAAAACAGTTTACGTTTTCGAGAATATGCTATACATAAGTGTAAAATAAGCTGCAGGACAATGGATCTACAGTTACTGGATGAAACTGTTGCACTACATAAAGTTAGAATCACCAAAGATAATCGTAATCAAGTCAAATTACTTCGTCGTTATCATTTTGAGTTCAGTATCGATGGGCACGATAGATATCAAGGATCCATCACTTTTATTGGGCAAGGTGTCGACCATATCCAGCTTGACCACCCTGATGGGCAACTTATTTTACACAGTGATGAGGTGAATAAACTGCATTAAAAATTGTTATACTGTGCAGAGTAAATAACTAATAATTTTCGAGGAATCCACCATGCCTTCATTTGATGTTGTCTCAGAGGTAGATATGCATGAACTCTCAAATGCCATTGATCAGACCAATAGAGAGGTCTCCACCCGTTTTGATTTTAAGGGCAGTAATTCACGCGTTGAACGCAAGGAAGCAGAAATGACCTTGATTGCTCCGGCAGAATTTCAAATAGACCAGATATTCGACATATTACAAAACAAATTGGCCAAGAGAAAAATTGATACAGGCTGCCTGGACAAGGGCGATATCAAGGAATCAAATAATGAGGCTAGACAAATTATTATTGTCAAACAGGGACTGGATAAAGAACTGACCAAAATAATCACCAAGTTAATAAAAGAATCAAAACTCAAAGTCCAGAGCACCATTCAGGGAGAACAAATTCGTGTGACTGGTAAAAAGCGGGATGATCTACAGGCAGTGATGGCTTTACTTAAAGATGCAGATCTCTCCCTGCCACTACAATATACAAATTTTAGAGATTGAAGGTGCTGAATGCGCCTGGTTTATGATCTACACACGCATACAACAGCTTCAGATGGAGAGCTTTCACCTAAAGCGCTAGTTATTAAAGCAAAAGCCAATGGTGTTGATATCCTGGCGATCACTGATCATGATACGACAGAGGGTATTGCTGAAGCCAAGATTGAAGCGTGCAAGCAAAACATCAGACTACTTCCAGGTATTGAACTTTCGGTCTCATGGATGCATAAAAATTTTCATATTATAGGCCTTGGTATAGATCCAGATAATGAAAAATTAAAAGCATCACTTACAGAGACTGAAATATTACGGCAGCAGCGAGCAATCGAGATAGGAAATAAATTAGAAAAAATTGGCGTCATAAAAGCATATTATGAAGCCAGAGAACTGGCAGGCGTTAGTACACTTACTCGTAGCCATTTTGCTCGTGTCCTGATCAACCAAGGTTTTGCTGATGACAGCAGAGAAGTTTTCAAAAAATATCTGGTCCATAACAAACCCGGGTTTGTTAAAACAAACTGGGTCGAAATGGCATCAGGCATCAAACTCATCAAAGATGCAGGGGGCGAAGCAATACTTGCTCACCCGATGCGCTATAACATCACTGCCAGCTGGCTTAGAAGGTTCCTTGCAGCATTCAAGCAGGCCGGCGGAATCGGTATCGAAGTTGTTACCGGGAGTTCAAACGCAGATGAGATAACCACCACTGCTGCATACGCCAGGCGCTTTGAACTGTCTGGATCTGCAGGTTCTGATTATCACGGATTTGACAATACCTGGGTCAGGCTAGGTCAACTGGCTACCATGCCAGAATCAGTAACACCGGTATGGGATAGGTGGGAAGGATAGTTCTGTAACAACAGATTTCTATCTAAAATAATAAATCTGTCCCCTTTAATTATTTTAAACATTACATATTAATAGAGCAATGCAACAAATAAAAATACTCACTTATATCATAATATTAAGCTTACCTATTCCCACAATACACGCGCAAGAAACCGAGATTTATTCAGCGTTTAATGGCGAATGGATTTTCGAGGAGGAACTGAGTGATGACACAGACGAACAAGTTGAAAAGACAATAAAAAAAGCAGGTGGAAGGGCAACCAGAAAAAAAGGCAAGGGTCGATACAAAGGAGGCCCGGAGGAACAGGCCGTATATGATCATATCTCATATGACGAAATGTTAACCATTAGTTACAAACAACCAGAATTTCGTCTAACCTATGATGAAGGTTTTAATAGAGTATTCCATACTGATGGTCGAGGTCGCACTGTCAGTGCTAGCGGAACAAGCGCTGGCGACAATAAGGACTTTTCGTTTGCGAGTTGGGTAAATGAAAATAAGTTTATTGTAGAATCTCGCCCTCGTGATGGCGGGAGCATCGCCGAAACCTATTCACTTTCGGCAGATGGGAACCAACTGACGGTAGAATTATATCTAGAACCCCATTCCTTTAGGTATCCCATAGAAATAATTCGTGTCTACAAAAAGGCTGAAAATAATCCTGCGGTTATTCAAAAAGGGGATAAAAAATAAATTTATCCCTTTTTTTTATATATCAATTATTTTTTGCGATCTATTCTTTATTTTCTTTGCATCTAACATCTTAATCAGAAATACTGTTCCTCATGCTTTTAGATTTTTCCATCCAGCCCCATCTGATAATACTTATGAACAATCTCGTCCTGGTTTTCCAATAACCAGTCTATGTCAGGTTCATTATTCATTGCCTTATGGATTGCTGCAGTAGTCGCCTTCCGATGAATATCAAATAAGATTTTATGGTCAAGATTATCATCTGTTACCACAGAGGGATTCAACCATACAGAGACAATAATTCCTAGATCATTCGCTTTCTCTTTTGGGATATCACCGTTTCTGACTGCATCAAGCACACCATTCGCAATCGCACCCTGCACAGTCCCCATCAGGATATTTGTATATCGCTCATCTTTGACGGTCACTTTACTGACCATCAAAGTCGATGGCCTGACCATAACATCAGTATTTAAAATGGCCAGAACACGCGTATGACCTTTAACCTGATCGCCCAGCAAATTCGCAAATGCTGTGCCAAACGGCCCATCCAGTTCTCCGATGATGACTTCCGGCTCAGCCGCAGTACCTGGTGGCCCACCTGCAACCAATGCTTCGCCTACTCGCATAACAATACGATCACCCATGTAATCCTCTCCTCAATAATTTTTAATGAAATAATAAATTTGGATATATACCCAAATAACCTGGAAATATTCTAATCTGAATCTCTCAGTTTATGATGATCGGTACTGCTGATCTGATCAGCAATATCAGTGGATAAACTATCGGCAGATTCCTGCATCTTTTTCCTTGCTGTCTCTGCACGTTCCATGATTCGTTTGATATGCTCTGCCTGAGAAACTTTGTCTTTAAACTGTTCCTGTCTCTCTTCTTCTTCTTCTTTCCACTCGTTAAGTTCTGCAGCCATCTGCCGATTTAACTTCTCTTCTTCTTCTTTTTGTTTTAAAAGATCTTCCTCATTTCCTTCTCTTGCAGCTTCTGTCATTTTTTCTTCATGTTGTACATCATCCAGTGCCATTTTTGCTTCTTCAAGTTTCTCTTCCGCACGTTTCATTTCTTTTTTCAGAGATTCATCATCCTTGTCCCCTTTAGCAATCTTCTCAGCCTGTTTCACTTTCAGCTTCTCGGCATCATCAGCTGCAGATTTTCTGGCTGCTTCTGCGGCATTCTTGGCCTTATAGACTTCGTCTAGTTTGTCCCTGATTTGTTGCGATTCTTTTTCCAGCTTCGCTCTTTCTGCCTTAAGTGCAGCTTCAAGTTCAGCCTTCTCCTGTTCAAATTGCGCTTTGTATTCCTCGATAATTTTTTCAGCTTCTTCCTTTGCAGCAACACGTCCTGCTTCTGCAACAGCTTTATCTTTCTGTGCCTGTTCTAACTCTTCATTGTTCTGTGCAATTTTATCTGCAAGCTTGCGTTTTTCTTCTTCCAATAAAGCCTTTGCCTTCGCCTTAACGCTCTTTTCCAGTTCAGCCTGTTTTGCTCGCTGCTGTATTGCATCCTCTTCAAGCTTCTTTTTCTGCGCTTTAACACTGTCTTTCAAACTTCTTACTTCATCCAGTTCACGCCTTGATTCACTGGCTTGTTTTTCAAGCTGTTCGCGTGCTTTTTTGATTTGCGCTTCGGCTCTGGCTTTCATATCCTGAAGCTTTTTCATTTCCTCAGTGTTTTTCGAGTAAATCTCTTCAAGATTTTCCTTCTCTTCCTGCATTCGAGATTCAGCATCTTTCTTGGTCTTTTCTATCTTTAGTATTTCTTGCTCTCGCGTCCTGTCAAGATCCTCTTCAGCCAGTTTTTTCTGCTGCTCTATTTCAATTCTTTCCTGCTCAAGTTTCTTTTTTTCTGCCTCATAGGCTGCCTGCTTTTTCTTATCTGCCTGCTCGCTCTCCTTCTTTTGTTTTTTCTCTGCCGCTTCAAGCTCCATCTTGTTTTTGGCCAGGTCTGCTTCCAGAACAGAAGCTCTCACTGCAGAATCAATATTATCCATAGTCTGTTCAAGCTTATCGACAACCTCCTCAACAGCTTTTTCCTGTGTTGCCTGTTCTGCTGGTGCAGTATCCGTAGGTGTTACTTGCTCCGTCCCCGCTGCAGGATTTGACTCAAGGCCACCCTCAAGATAGGAAACGTGGAAGCCGTCTTGTGTTAGCAGGAATGCGGCTGAAGAACTGCGTCCGCCTGTATCGCAATAGAGAACGTAGTGCAAGTCATGATTAAATTTATCCATTTGCACGCGTAGAAGATTGAGGGGAATATTTATGCTCGCTTCTATGTGTGATACCTCAAATTCTTTAGCAAAGCGCACGTCAATCCATTCACCGCCTTCGTTTACAATTGCCGTGGCTTGATCAAATGAGACCGTACTTAATGATGGTTTTTTGATTAACTCTACAAAATTATCTTTATTCAGCTGCATCATAATGCCATCAGTCAACATCGTTACTGTGGCATTTCTGGTGGAATCGGTTAGCAATGATTCTTCACCAAAGCTATCACCCACAGTCATCTCTCCCAATTTGACTGGATTCTTCCCTTCCCCGGGGATCCTTGTGACTTCGCAGGTCCCTTCCTGAATGATGTAATAATTATCACCTGGGTCACCTTGCTTTATCACAGCATCACCTTTCTCATATGCGACAGGTTCCAGGAATGCAAATAGCTGCTGGATATTGGCCATTGGCAATCGAGCAAACAAATCCGACTGCAACATTTTCGTCATCCAGTCACCGGAATCTTCTTCCTCAATTTGACTGACCCCCATTTCAACGCCTGTGTCTGCTATATCTGTTTCTTTGTTGCCTTCATGAACCATCAATCTGTCCAGCGTACCTCTATCCAGTCGTAACACTGTTACAGGTGTTTTTGCCTTGGCTGAAAATTGTCTTGGTTGTAATTGTGCGATTGCATATCTGGCATTGTCACTACCAGCAGTGATTGTATTGTGAACATGATTATCGGAGATTAATTCCAACTCACCCGCCAAAACATAATAAGAATAATGATCTTTATCGCCTTGCTCAAAAATAATTTTCTTCTTTTTAAACTCAAGGATCTTGGCAGCCTCTATCACATCATTTTGTGCCCCTGGAGACAGGTCACTGATGGGGATGAGTTGCTTGATGATTTCTGCGAATTGTTCTAATTGTTCGGGCATAATCTCTAAATTATTTTTTAAAGTAATAACATGTCAATATTTAACATATAATTATATAACTTAATCAGCGTCTAATCATACAACAATCAAACACTTATATCTAAGAGACATGCCTGAAATTAGCCCGGAAATCATCTCAATAATCAGTCTTGAAACAATCCTTCAACTGCCTTTGGCAGTGAATGTGATTGCGATACTCATAGTCCTTACAGGACTGTTGTTGGCTGTAAAATCTCTTTCCAGGCTCAGACAGAAACGACTGCTATCAGCTGGTATTTACTGTTCATTCAGCTCAGTGCTATTGGTGCTAGCTGTTGCACTAATTGCACTCTCCATGAATCTATACACCTACCACCGAATTAGTCACGAGCAGGATGTCGCGGAAATAGTATTCAAGCAACTACGATCGCAACATTACTTGGCCACTGTCTATTCAGGGGATGGGTATCAGAAGGCAGAGTACATAATCAAGGGAGATGAATGGCAGCTTGATGCACGGATAATTAAATGGAAACCACCAATATATCTTGCAGGGCTAGATTCACTTTACCGCCTGGAACGGATTTCAGGGCGCTATCGAGATGTAGAAGAAGAGAAAACAGAAAGTCGTACAGTCTATTCACTATCAGAAAACAGGGGCCTGGACATCTGGTCGATCACAAAAAACCACCCGTCATGGCTACCCTGGGTTGATGCTTATTATGGCTCGGCAACCTATTTACCCATGAATGATGGTGCTCGATTTAAGATCACCTTAAGTCAGACTGGTCTTCTTGCCAGACCGGTCAATGAAGCTGGCAAGGAAAGTATTCAGTTTTGGGACTAGGATTAATTTAGATCTAATTATTTAAAACTTATTTTGAAAACGACACCTTCATTTTGCGAAAGATTGTTTGCTGTTATCTCAGCGTGATGAAACTCAGCGATTAACCTGGCAATATGTAGACCCAATCCAAGATGTGGCTGCTCATCTTTCTTTTTCCTGAATGAAACCATCGAATTGAATAATTGCGCTTTCATTTCATCTGGTAGAACTGATCCATAGTTAATAATACTTATCTCCGTTGTTTTATTATTCTGCAGAATA
>SMVA01272230.1_pt1 | contig 12193 bp, 9 predicted proteins | sample 2456451 | NCBI WGS metagenome assembly SMVA01 (sample SAMN11095933, study PRJNA526329) | marine sediment metagenome | biome: Marine sediment; feature: Surficial sediment; material: Deep marine sediment; isolation source: Hadal surficial sediment | place: Pacific Ocean | collected 2014-05 | depth 0-1...
CTTTCGTTTATGAGTCCATAGGCGAGAGCGCTGACACCGCCCTGGTTCGTTTCACCATTCAACCGGGCTATTACCTCTACCTGGATAAATTCAATTTCCGTGTCATCGGTGATGAAGGATTTGTTATTCGCGAAGTCATGTTGCCCGATGGCGTGATAAAGGATGATCCGGAGTTTGGGTCTGTGCTGGTTTATTACGGCCAGGTAGAAGTCCCGCTTAAGTTCAATCGCCCCGCCGGCCCCGCCGCAAACATCACTCTGGAAGCCGATTTCCAGGGTTGCAGGGACGGTGAAATCTGTTATCCGCCGATGTCACGGACGGTGACTTTCGAGATGCCTGAGGCTGACGAGGCAATTAAAAAACCAGTTACCGGATCGGGACAGGCAACGGCCGAAGGTGTAAGCATCACGGCTGCAGATGTCCCGGTGAATGAACAGGACCGCCTGGCGTCCTATTTAACAGACAAGCCCACCCAGGCGATTTTTGCTTTCTTTATAGCCGGGTTGTTGCTCGCATTTACCCCTTGCGTGTTTCCCATGGTGCCCATATTGTCCGGCATCATTGCCGGCGAGGGAAAGAACCTGACCACGATCAGGGCTTTCTGGCTTTCCCTGATTTACGTGCTGGCTATGGCGGTTACCTACACCATTGCCGGTGTGCTGGCCGGCCTGTTTGGCCAAAACCTCCAGGCTGCATTCCAGAACCCCTGGATCATCAGCGGGTTTGTCCTGATTTTTATCGCGCTGGCGCTTTCGATGTTCGGTTTTTACGAACTGCAACTGCCCGGGCGCCTGCAGACCCGTTTGACCGAGGCGAGCAATCGACAGCGGGGTGGCCGTTTTTGGGGCGTGGCCGTAATGGGATTTTTGTCGGCATTGATTGTCGGGCCTTGTGTGGCGCCACCGTTAATGGCAGCGTTGATTGTCATTGGTGAGTCCGGCGATGCCGTGCTTGGTGGAACCGCACTGTTCGCATTGTCGATGGGAATGGGTGCACCCCTGATCCTGTTTGGGGTATCTGCGGGCAAGCTGGTACCGCGTGCCGGAGCCTGGATGGATACCATCAAAGCGGTATTTGGCGTGGGTTTGCTGGCGGTGGCCATCTGGATGCTGGAGCGCATCCTTGCGGGTGGCTTGATCATGTTGCTGTGGGGTGCGCTGTTCATTGCATGCGGAATCTACCTGGGTTCGATGGACCGGATAAAGCCTGGAGTTTCAGGCTGGAAACGTTTGTGGAAATCGCTTGGTGTTGTATTGCTGATTCTGGGCTGTGTGGAAATAATTGGTGCGGCAGCAGGCGGAGATTACTGGCTGCGGCCGCTGGAAAGCTTTACGGCGACATCAGCCGGGGGGGCAGCAGGCCGTGAGCAGATGGAATTTCGCCGAATCAAATCCTTGCAGGATCTCGATACGGAACTGGCTCAGGCAGGCTCGGTTGGCCAGGGCGCCATGCTGGATTTTTATGCTGACTGGTGTGTCGAGTGTATTCGCATGGAAAAAAACACCTTTAAGGATACCGGCGTTGGAGCACTAATGGAGCGCATGCATTTGTTGCAGGCAGACGTTACCGCCAATGACGATACCGACCAGGAGTTGATGAGGAAGTTTGGCATAATCGGTCCCCCTGCCATCCTTTTCTTCAACCGCCAGGGAGAGGAAATGCGCGCCTATCGCCTGGTCGGCTATTTCACATCAAAACAATTTGTAACTCATTTACAAAAAGTTATCGCAGCCCAGTGAGAAAACAGGTCATTTTCATGGCTGCCGTGGCCATCATGGCAGCATCAGGGGGTTATTTCGTTGCCGCGGTGATGAGCCCCGAACCCGCTTGGCAGGACCATTCGCAAAGGGCCGAGGCTCTTCCGGTCAATCAGCTTGATTCCTTGCTGGGTAAAGCCCGTCCGGATTTTGCGCTCGGTGATCTGAACGGCGCAATGGTGTCGGCATCGGATTTCAACGGCAAAATCCTGTTGATCAATTTCTGGGCAAGCTGGTGCAAGCCCTGCATCGAAGAAATTCCCATGCTAATCCGCCTGCAAAGCACCTATTCGGATCGTGGTGTGCAGATTATCGGGATCGCCCTGGATGATCCCGTCAAGGCGCGTGAATTTGCAGCCGGGCTGGACATTAATTATCCGCTACTGCTTGGCACAACAGAAACGATGCTAACCGGTTTGCGCTATGGCAACCGTTCCGGCATGTTGCCCTACAGTGTGCTGGTAGGTGCTGACGGGATCATCAGGTGGGCCCATCTGGGGGCTCTGGAAGAGCAGGAACTGGAAGAGCAAATCAAATCCTTGCTGTGAAATTACCTCGATCTGCGTCAATACGGTAGCGAACGGTAGACAAAATGCGCTGAATCGTGCAAACTTCCTCCCCCTCCCCGAACGCTGAGACATGTCCATGGCAAGCATACTTGTGCTTAATGGTCCCAATCTTAACCTGCTGGGTAGCAGAGAACCGGATCAGTATGGTCATCGCAGTTTGAACGAAATCATGGAGGAGCTCGATCGCTTCGCGGGAACTTGCGGTCATGAGCTGCAGTATGTGCAGAACAACAGCGAAGGTGCGTTGGTTGGAGCCATACAAAAGGCAGCTAACGATGGAGTCGATTACATTATATTCAATCCCGCTGCCTATACGCATACCAGCATTGCATTGCGGGATGCACTTCTGGCGGTGGGAATTCCGTTCGTGGAGGTCCACCTGTCGGCAGTGGCGGCAAGAGAACCGTTCCGGCAGATCTCTTACTTTTCAGACATTGCTATAGGTGTGATCAGCGGATTTCAGGGGGAAAGCTACATGCTTGCCTTACAGGCTATCGTTAACCAGGAAGAGCCCTGAGGATTGCGCAAAGAATACGGCGCGCGACAAGACAAAGGATTACAGATTGTAATGGCCGGCGACATCCGGTGAAGAAACAGTCATTGCCGGCCAGACAAAGCCTTGCAGTCAGTGCCTTCGTGTTTCGCTCAATCGTCACAGAAGATAGGACACAACAACAGTATGGATATCAGAAAGATCAAAAAACTGATCGAATTACTTGAAGAATCCAGCTTGACTGAACTCGAAATTGTGGAAGGTGAGGAGTCTGTCCGCCTCAGCCGTAATGGAACGATGGTCAGTGCCGTGCCGGCGCAGCTGCCTTTACCGGGGGCAATGCAGCCCGCCGTGGCCGTAGCGGCAGGCGTTGACGCCGGGGCGCCAATTTTACCCGCTGCCGCAACGCTCCCGGAAGCAAGCCAGGAAGAGCAGATACCGGATGGCGAGTTGATTCGCTCACCCATGGTCGGCACATTTTACATTTCTCCCAGTCCGGAGGCAGAAAATTTTGTGACCCTCGGCCAACAGATCAAGGAAGGCGACACCATGTGCATTATCGAGGCCATGAAGATGTTCAATCAGATTGAGGCAGAAATTTCCGGCACGGTCGTGGCCATTCTGGTTGAAAACGGCCAGCCGGTTGAATTTGACGAACCTTTATTCGTCATTCGCTGATAAGGGCCTGATGATATGGCGGTAATGGATAAAATTGTCATCGCAAATCGCGGTGAGATTGCGCTTCGGATATTGCGAGCCTGCCAGGCAATGGACATCAAGACGGTAGCGGTGCATTCCACCGTGGATCGCAACCTGAAACACGTTGCAATGGCGGATGAGTCCGTGTGTATTGGTCCGGCATCTGCTGCCGAAAGCTATCTTAATATTCCAGCCATTATTGCGGCCACGGAAGTGACTGATGCGGTTGCCATCCACCCTGGATATGGTTTCCTGGCTGAGAATGCTGATTTTGCCGAGAGAGTGGAGGAGAGTGGTTTCATTTTCATCGGCCCCAGGCCTGAAACCATCAGGCTGATGGGTGACAAGGTATCGGCCATCAAGGCGATGCAGGAAGCCGGTGTGCCATGCGTGCCGGGTTCTGACGGACCGCTGCCTGAAGATGTCCAGGAATGCCTGAGTATTGCCCGAAAAGTCGCTTACCCGGTTATCATCAAGGCCTCTGCCGGCGGTGGTGGCCGTGGCATGCGCATCGTCCATACCGAAGCGCATTTGATCAACGCGGTCCAATTGGCACGGCAGGAAGCCGAGGTCTCTTTCGGTGACGCCACGGTTTACCTGGAAAAATTCCTGCAGAACCCCAGGCATATCGAATTTCAGGTCCTGTCGGATCAACACGGTAATGCGATCCATCTGGGTGAGCGGGACTGTTCCACGCAACGCCGGCATCAGAAAGTGCTTGAAGAAGCTCCGGCACCCGGTATCACCCAGGAGCAGCGCGACAGGATCGGCAAAGTATGCGTTGAAGCCTGTAAACGAATTGGATACAGGGGTGCAGGCACCTTTGAATTCCTTTACGACGGGGGTGAATTTTATTTCATAGAAATGAATACACGCATCCAGGTCGAGCACCCGGTTACCGAACGGATCACCGGCCTGGACCTGATTCGTGAGCAGATACTCATTGCCGCCGGAGATACGCTGTCACACAAGCAGGAAGACATTCAAATCCGCGGCCACGCCATCGAATGCCGGATCAATGCGGAAGACCCGGAAACTTTCATGCCGTCACCCGGTTTGATCGAGGGATTCCACGCTCCCGGCGGGCCGGGAATTCGCGTGGAATCGCATATTTACGATGGCTACCGCGTACCCCCCGATTACGACTCCATGATCGCCAAGATCATCTCCTATGGAGAAACCCGTGAGATGGCTATTGCCCGCATGCGAGTGGCGCTGGATGAAATGGTTTTGAACGGCATCAAGACCAACGTGCCTTTGCACAAGTGGCTGATGAGGGACCGCGGTATTCTCAAGGGTGGTTTCAATATCCACTATCTCGAAAAACGCCTGGAAGAACGCAAGGCGTAGCGCCTTGTGATATGAGCGTGACAGCGTATTAGTTTTGCCCTGGTCTGAAGTCAGCATTTGCGTCATGCGGGAACAAGCTCCCCTGGCGGAGTGGGTCCTGGAGCAGCAAGCTGCACTGGCGGTTACGCTGGAGGATGCTCGCGAAGAGGATGGAGATAACCCGGTTCTGGAGCCTGGCCCGGGCGCAACACCGTTGTGGCCTTCGGTACAGGTTCGCGGCTTGTTCGAGGCGGATGCGAACAAAGACCTCATCACCAGGGCTTTACAGATCATACCTGGCCTGAGCCGCCCCGAATTGATCCGTTGGCGCGAAGTCGGTGATCAGGATTGGGAACGAGCCTGGATGGATCGCTTCAAACCCATGAAGTTTGGCGACCACCTCTGGGTTGTCCCTTCCGGAATGAAAATTCCCTTTGACGATAAAAACATTGAAATCCTCCTCGACCCTGGCCTGGCTTTTGGCACAGGCACCCACCCGACGACGGCTTTGTGCCTTGAGTGGTTGGATGGACAGGATGTTATCGGCAAGTGCGTTGTTGATTATGGATGCGGCTCCGGCATCCTGGGTATCGCGGCGGCCCTGAAGGGGGCCCAGCGGGTTGTCTGTGTAGATAACGACCCGCAGGCGCTGGAAGCCACGCTTGAAAACGCCAAGCGCAACGAAGTTGCAGATTTGATCCAGTGCCTTGCGCCGAAGGATTTTTCTGAGAATTCAATGGATTTTGTAATGGCCAATATCCTGGCCGGTCCGCTGCTTGAACTGGCTCCCGTTTTACAGAATTGCTTGAAGCCTGGCGGCGCAATCATACTTTCAGGGATTCTTGAGGAACAATCAGAGTCCGTAATTGATGCCTACAAGGAAAATTTCCCCAGGATTCGCCAGCAGGAGCTTGAAGGATGGGTCAGGTTGACAATTCAAAGCAGCCGGTAGCTGCAAATTCCAGCTAGGGTCGGCATCCTGTCCCGTAGCGTGGGCAATTCATTGCCCACCGCTCCACACTCACCACCTCGCGCCGTGCAAAAACCAGGACGTAAACAACGCACCCCCCCTTGATTGTTTTGCTCGTGATTCTGAAGTTGGCAGGGTCATTGAAAAACGGTGGGCAACAATTTGCCCACCTTACGATTTTGTCGATCTGTCAGAAATTGGGTTTATCGGTCAGGGACTCGAAGCGCTCTATCGACTCAAGGATTTCACAGAGGGCAGCCTCCGCCTCCGCCCAACCCTTGATGTTTACCCATTTTCCCTTTTCCAGATCCTTGTGGTGATCAAAAAAGTGGGAGATCTGCAGCCTCAACAACTCATCGATGTCTTTGACGCATTTGACGTTCCGGTAAAGGCCCGTGATGTCTTCGGTAGGGACGATAATGATCTTGGCGTCGTCTCCGGATTCATCCTCCATCCGCAGCATGCCAACGGGGCGGCAAGTGACCACCGCGCCGGATTGTACCGGGACCGGCATCACAACAAGAACATCCACAGGGTCGTGTCAGTATCAATCTTGGGCCCGTGCCGGTAAAATACCGCGCCCCAGATGCAAGAAGCCGATCGATAGAGTTCAAAAGGCTTTCAGCCTGGGAAATTAATCATTTCGCCTGGCCTGTGGCCATTCGAGAGCCGGACACGAACATGCTGACACTGATAAAAAATGCAGACATTTATGCTCCTGAGCCCCTGGGCATCGGGTATTTGCTGTTGGGTGGCGGAAAAGTGCTGTACGTGGGTACACAAGAGCCGTTGCTGGATGCCTCGCTGTTGACAGACACCCTGGACCTGGAAGGTGCCGTGCTGATTCCGGGTTTGATTGATTGCCATGTCCACGTCACAGGCGGAGGCGGGGAAGATGGCTTTTCAACCCAGGCTCCGCCCGTGCCGCTCAGCCGGTTTACGCGCCACGGAGTCACCAGTGTTGTCGGCCTGTTGGGTACCGATGATGAAACCCGCAGCACGGCCAATCTGCTGGCCCGTGTCCGGGCCCTGCGTGAAGAAGGCCTGTCAGCCTGGTGCTGGACCGGTGGCTATCATGTGCCGCCAACTACCTTTAGTGGTTCGGTACGAACAGACATCGTGAATATCGACTGCATCATTGGTTTGGGTGAGCTTGCCATCAGCGATCACCGCTCCAGCCAGCCGAGCTTTGATGAATTGGCCAGGCTGGCCTCGGAGGTTCACGTTGCCGGCCTGATCAGCCGCAAGGCCGGTGTGCTTCACCTCCATCTGGGGGACGGCCCACGCGGCCTGGAGTTGGTGCGGCGCTTACTTGATGAAACGGAGCTGCCTCCACGGGTGTTTCATCCAACCCACGTCAATCGCACCAAGGAATTGTTCGCCGAAGCCTGTGCGCTGAGCCTTGAAAACGTGGTTGTCGATGTGACTGCTTTCCCGGTGGCTGAAGATGAAAATGCCTGGTCGGCTGCAGATGCCTGGTCACGTTTTCATGAACGGGGTTGCCCGGCTGAAAACCTGACCATCAGTTCAGATGGTGGTGGCTGCCTGCCGGTTTTTGATCGGGATGGTCATATGGTGAAGATGGATTTTGCCACTTCAGCCGGCTTGCCTGAAACCCTGCGGGAACTGCTCAAGCGTGGTTACGGCATGGACCAGGTTCTGCCTTCCATGACCACCAATGTGGCGCGCTTGCTGAAACTGAAAAACAAGGGACGCATTGAAGCCGGTGCGGATGCTGATTTTGTATGTCTTGGGGATGCGCTGGAGGTGAGCCATGTCATGGCACGCGGGCAGTGGATGGTGACCGATCAGGTACCTGTTGTTCAGGGTTTGTTTGAAGAGTAAAAAGGAATACCTTAAATGTCAGCAGCCACCCCGGAAAACCAGACACAGGGATTCATCATCCCGATCGGTGGCGCCGAAGGTAAGGGAAAAAAATCACAGATACTGGCCCGCTATGTAGATCTTTGCGGTGGTCCGGACGCGCGTATTCTCGTCATTCCGACGGCCTCTTTGCTCAACGAAACCGGCCCCTTGTACCAACGGCTGTTCGAGTCCATGGGCGCCAAATCCATGTGCGTTCCTATCGAGAGACGGGAAGATTGTTTCAATGAAGAAACCTTACGTGTGTTGGGTAGTGCAACGGGAATATTCATCACGGGTGGCAACCAGCTCCGGCTGTCTACCATCCTGGGCGGAACGCCGGTAGCGCGTTTAATCCGCAGCCTGAATGCTGACGGCGTCCACGTGGCCGGAACCTCGGCAGGCGCTGCCATCGTGTCTGAGCACATGATTGCCGGTGGGCGCAGCGGCGCTTCCCCCCGGGAGAGTGGTGTCGAGTTGGCGCCCGGGCTGGGACTCACCAATCGAGTCATCATCGATCAGCATTTCAATCAGCGCCAGCGCATGGGCCGGCTGTTGGCGGCGCTGTCTTTCAACCCTTTTGCCTGTGGGCTCGGTATCGATGAAAATACAGCCGGTTTTATCGGGCCGGACGGCAGCATGGAAGTGGTTGGGCGGGGGACGGTGACCGTGGTTGATCCATCGAATCTGCGGCATTCCTCCATGAGTTACGTGCGCCGGGCTGCTGCGGTAACACTGATTGGTTTGAAGTTGCATGTACTTGCCTCGGGTTCGCATTTCAATATTGAAACCCGTGAGGCAACAATAGACTAATTTGTTTTGGCTCCGTCACAACAATGTCTCCTTCTGGCGGTAAGTAGTAACTGGCGTTAAGATAACTGAACTTCCAGCATCGGCAGGCTCAGCCCTCAAATTGCACCAGTCTCCTGGATGATGGCGCTGGGCAGCTGCGGCTGGGCGTCGGGCTGGACTGAACCTCATAGCAGAGCTATGGGGTGAAGGAAGTTTGGTGTCCCGGCGTACATGGACAAGTCAGCACCAGGATACTGGTGCAATTTGAGGGCTCATAATGAAAATCCTTGCTACAAATGTTTACGTGGGGCCCAGCCTCTACGCTCATTTTCCCGTTATCCGCCACCAGGTCGATATCGGTGTGCTGGAAGAGTGGCCGTCGGTCGCGCTGGGAAGCGGGTTCATCGATGCCCTGGTACAGGCGCTACCCGGCCTTGGAGAACATAACTGTTCCTATGGCGAGCCCGGCGGGTTTCTGCGCCGACTGCGTGAGGATGAAGGGACGTGGATGGCGCATATCTGGGAGCACGCGTCAATCGAACTGCAGAACATGGCGGGGTCTGATGTTTCTTTCGGAAAAACCCGCGGCATGGGGCCAAAGGGCCACTACAACATGATTTTCCAGTACAAACAGCGTGACGTTGGTCTGGAGGCGGCACGTATCGCTCACCAGCTTCTGTTGAGCCTGTTGCCGGATAAGCTCAAAAAAGAGCTTGCCAGTGAAATGGTTGATGAGTTTAGTTTTGATGAAGAACGTGATGATTTCATCCGCTTTGCGCAACGTAAGGAGTTGGGCCCGAGTACCGCATCGCTGGTCGCCGCCGCAGAAGAAAGGGAAATACCGTTTCTCCGCCTCAACAAGTACTCCCTGGTGCAGTTTGGTCACGGCAGATTTCAGCAGCGCATTCAGGCTACGATCACCAGCAAGACGCCGCACATCGCGGTGGAGATTTCCAGTGATAAAGAAGACACACATAACCTGCTTCGGGACCTGGGTCTGCCGGTACCCAGGCAACGGCTGGTTTACTCTGATCGGCAGGCAGTGAGGGCAGCCCGGACAATCGGTTTTCCGGTAGTACTCAAACCGCTGGATGCTAATCACGGTCGTGGCGTATCGATCAATCTCATGGAGGCCCAACAGGTCATCAAGGCTTACGCGTTTGCCCGTGAAAGCGCCCGGGGCCGCAGCGTACTGGTTGAGAGTTTTATCGAAGGCATGGATCATCGCATGCTGGTGGTCAATGATGAATTGGTGGCTGTTGCCAAGCGTGTTCCCGGCCACGTTGTCGGAGATGGCAGCAGCACCATCGAAAAACTGATCGAAATCGTTAACGAAGACCCACGCCGCGGAATCGGGCACGAAAAGGTCCTCACCCGGCTTGAACTCGATCACCAGGCGGAAGGCTTGATGGAAAAAGCGGGATATGACTCGTCGACGGTCCTGAAGGAGGGGGAGATCTTTTTCCTTCGCTCTACAGCCAACTTGTCCACCGGCGGCACGGCCATTGACATGACCGATGTGGTGCACCCGGATAATCGTGAAATGGCTGTGCGGGCCGTGCAGGCGGTCGGTTTGGATGTGGGTGGTGTGGATTTCCTTTCTTCCGATATCACAAAATCCTACAAGGAGATCGGCGGAGCCATTGTCGAGATTAACGCGGCGCCGGGTTTCCGTATGCACCTTGCGCCCTCGGAAGGCGAGGCCAGGGACGTCTCCGGCAAAGTGATGGATATGTTGTTCCCGCCCGGCACGCCCTGTCGTATTCCCATTGCCAGTATTACCGGTACCAACGGCAAGACCACGACGTCGCGAATGCTGGCGCATATCCTCAAAACAGCTGGCCATATCGTGGGTATGACATCCACTGACGGTGTTTACATCGATGGCCGGCTTTCCGTTAAGGGTGATATGACCGGTCCTACCTCGGCACATATCGTGCTACGCGATCCAACGGTGGATATCGCCGTGCTGGAAACTGCACGTGGTGGCTTGCTTCGGGCCGGCCTCGGTTACCGTCGATGCGATGTCTCTGCCTGCCTGAATGTGTCCTCCGATCACCTTGGCCTAAATGGCATAGATACGCTGGAGCAGCTGGCCGAGCTGAAACGTATTCCGATCGAGGTGGCCAGGGACACGGCGATTCTGAATGCAGACGATGAATTGTGTCTGCGCATGGCCGATTACACGCAAGCTGAAAACCTGTGCTATGTCACCATGAACCCGGCACACAGCCTGGTGAAAGAACACATCCGCTCCGGTGGTCGCGCGATGGTGCTGGAGCAAGGTATCAACGGCGACATGATCACGCTTTATGACAATGGCACGCATTACCAATTGCTGTGGACGCACCTGATTCCAGCAACCATGGAGGGCAAGGCGACCTTCAACGTGCAGAACGCGATGTTTGCTGCGGCGCTGGCTTTTGGAATGGGCAAATCACTGGACGACATTCGTCATGGATTGCGCACCTTCAACTCGACCATATTTCAGGCCCCCGGCCGCATGAACGTGTTCGATGAACATCCCTTCCGGGTGATCCTCGATTATGGCCATAACGCAGCCGCCATCCAGAGCATCAGCCAGTTGGTAGACCGCCTGGAAGTCGGTGGAAAACGAATTTGTGTGCTGGCAGCGCCCGGCGACCGACGGGATGAAGATATTTTTGCGATCGCTGATGCGGCCCATGGTCATTTCGATCGTTATATCTGTAAGGCAGATGATAACCGCCGTGGCCGGGGTGAAGATGAAGTACCCCGGATGCTTCGGAATCAATTACTGGAAAATGGAGTCGATGAAAAATTTATTCAGGTCATCCCCGCTGAGACAGACGCCGTGAAAGTCGCGCTGGAAATAGCCCGGGAAGGCGATCTGGTGGTTATATTTGGTGACAATATCGAGCGCTGTTGGAACCAGGTGGCCGGCTACCAGGTAGAAGAGCTCGAATCCGAAAATGACGATACGGAAAGAGCTGTTCAAAGTTTTGTCGAAGAGGATCCCGAAGCCTTCACTCTGGAACCCGGCGCCGAATTGATTCGCGATGAACGGGGCGTTCGTATCGCCAGAATCGATGAAGAATCGGATTAGTGAGCCTGCAAACTGCATCAGTATCCCGGCCCTGGCTTGTCCAGCTATGCCTGGACACCGAACTTCCTTCACCCCATAGCGGTATATGGAGTTCAGTCCAGCCCGGTACCCAGACCTGCCTGGCCGGCGCCATGACTCGTGGGACTGATGCAGATTGAAGGTTAGTGGAATTTGAGCGCATGAAAATGAAGTTGGAAGATAGCCGGAGATTGACTGGCGCCAATCTGTTTTGGGGATTTCCCGCCGCCATTATCGATGTGGCCATCGACGGGCCGCCGGAAGCGGTAATCCAGGCCTGGGAAAAGGCTGCTGTTGAGTGGCTGGATGTTGTTGGATATCCGGATGAAAAGACTTGCTACCGCGTATTTGAGGGCGGCGCCAGCCTGTTGATATCTGCACCGGTTGATGTGCTGTATTCCATGTGTGAATTGAATGAGCTGGCCTGGGCAAGCGCCATGCATGCTTGTGGAGAAGGAGACGCCCCGGACAGCAATAAAGAAAATCCAAGGCTCAATCGCTTGTTTGACGAAGAAAGAAATCCGGCGCTTTTGGCCTTGCAGTGCGCAGCCCGGGAGTTCGACGTACCTTTTTTGTGGGACGACGATGAGATTTCCCTCGGTTACGGAGAAGGCACCC
>SMVA01002787.1_pt1 | contig 12192 bp, 11 predicted proteins | sample 2456451 | NCBI WGS metagenome assembly SMVA01 (sample SAMN11095933, study PRJNA526329) | marine sediment metagenome | biome: Marine sediment; feature: Surficial sediment; material: Deep marine sediment; isolation source: Hadal surficial sediment | place: Pacific Ocean | collected 2014-05 | depth...
ACCGATCAGCTGTATCTGGCACTCGGGATTCCAGACCTCGACTCGATTCAAAGAGCACGATTTTTATCCCGGTTGGAACAAATCCAACAGTTCGCGCCGAAAAATAACGGCCGAAAAAAATAATAAGAACGCTCCGACCAAAGACAATGTTGCGCCGCCTAAAAGGTCCGAGTCCGGTTCTCCGAGCCATAATTATTCTTCTTTCCCTTCTGGTCACTGCCTGCGCGACGCGCAATGCGACCGAACAAGAAGACACTCCTGACCCGATAGAACGCGTTAACCGGGGCATATACCGATTTAATACCTATGCCGATACCTGGGTTCTGAGGCCAATCGCGAAGGGATACGAATGGGTTTTCCCCCCGCTCATGCGAACTGGATTCAATAATTTTTTCGAAAACCTGAACACGCCTGTCGATGCGCTGAATGCATTCCTGCAAGGTAAATTTGTTCAGGGATTTTCGGACGTAGGGCGCTTTCTGATGAATTCGACGTTTGGGCTCGCTGGTTTTTTGGATCCGGCCACCCATGCGGGACTGGACAAGCATGACGAAGATTTCGGCCAGACTTTAGGCGTCTGGGGCGTGCCCGAGGGCCCCTACCTTATGATCCCGTTTTTCGGTCCACGTACATTCCGTTCCGGTCTCGGCAGCGTGGTCGACCTGTTTACGTCTCCTCTCTATTCCATAAATGATTCGAGCATCAGGTGGGGGCTGTTTATCGCGTATCAGATTCATGCGCGCTCGACGCTGTTGGGATTCGACCAGGAAATCAAAAGAGCATTCGACCCTTACGCGTTTATACGCGACTCTTACCTGCAGAATCGAGAATACTTACTTTACGACGGAAATCCGCCGGAGGCGGAGTTTTTTCTTGATGACGAAGAGTTCGAGGATTTCTAGAAAGCCGCTGACCCTTTTTCGTTCGTCGCTTTTATTGCTTTAAAATGTCCTTCTCCCCGGATACTTCCGCGCGCAACCGTGCGATAACCGAGCTCACACCATTCGCACTAATTTCTGCATTGAACTGGTTCCGATAATTCTGAATATAGGAAACGCCCTCAATACGCACGTCGTACACTTTCCAGCCCGGTTCAGATCGGCGCATGCTGTAGTTAACCGGCACGACACTACCGTCGTCTAATCGCATCTGCGTCTTGACGACAACTCGCTTGCCGTCGACATCACCGTCGAAAGGCAGAAACTCGATCTTGTCCTGATCGAATTGCAACAGCCCCTTGGCATAACTCTGCAACAGGAATTGGTAAAACGCATCGATAAATTCTGAGCGCTGCACTACACTCACGCCCTTCCAGTGCTTGCCCAAAACCAGGCGCCCGGAATACCGTGTATCGAAGTGCGGCGACAACACGTCGTCGATCATGGAATAGAGCTCATCCGGGTGAGACTTGTAATAGTCTTTGCGCCCGGTCAGTTTTTCGGTCATCGTCGTCGCCGCGTGTTCGATCACTTCCTGCGGCGCCGGCACCTGATTATCAGCGCCAACCCATAACGCGAAGCATACGGCGACGATGATGAACGCAGCCGGAAACGGTCCGATAATTCGTTTCAACGACATCACGCAGCTTCGAGGCTCGGAGAATATTCGCCTTGCCGCGCTAACCCATTTAATTTGGCGCGTTTGAACAATGCCTTCTGCCCCGCCTCGAAGTTCGCCGGATCACCTTTCCATGCATTTAACGCAGGTGCCTGCAACGCACGGCCATAGGAAAAAGTCAGCTGCCAGGGATGATTGCCCAGCGCATTCATCGCGCCGAGGTGGGCCGTCGCCTCCTCCGCCGACTGGCCTCCAGACAAGAAGGCAATGCCTGGTACGCCTTCGGGAACATGGGCCTTCAGGCATCGGACCGTCGCTTCCGCCACTTCCTGAACGCCTGCGCGGTCTGCGCATTCCGTGCCGGAAATCACCATGTTCGGCTTCAGGACGATACCAGTCAGGTCGACCCGATGCGCTTCCAACTGCTCGAATAACGCATCTAACGCGGCCGCAGTCACAACCTCGCAGCGCTCGAGCGTATGTCCACCATCCATCAGCACTTCGGGTTCGACGATAGGCACGATCTTCGCTTCCTGACACAATGCCGCGTAACGGGCCAGCGCATGCGCATTGGCCCGCAGGCAAAAACCGGAAGGGATCGCATCACCGATCGTTATCACCGCCCGCCATTTCGAAAATCGAGCGCCCAGTGAGTAATACTCCTCGAGACGTTCTCGCAACCCGTCCAGACCTTCGGTGACGGTTTCTCCTGGAAAACCGGCCAGCGGCTTGGCACCTTTATCCACCTTGATGCCCGGAACGACTCCAAGATCACCCAGAAATTTCGCGAAGGGTGTGCCGTCGGCACGTGACTGCCGGATCGTTTCATCGAATAGAATGACACCACTGATATAGTCGGCCATAGCCGGGGTCGTAAACAACATCTCCCGATAGGTTCTCCGGTTCTCCTCTGTGGACTCCGTGCCTATGGCATCGAAACGCTTCTTGATCGTGGGCGAACTCTCATCCGCGGCGAGAATCCCCTTACCCGGTGCGACCATCGCCTGCGCGATTGATGCCAAATCCTGTCCAACCATGCTAATCCTCCGTCTTTAAATAGCTGGCCCGGGTAAACCGCGGGCTTAACCGGGTGATATTACCCTTCACGGTCGTATCGGTCGATCGTACCGGTCACAGGGACACCCAAGGGCATACGTACATTCCCCTAGCCGAAATGCTTCACCTGACCCCGATATTGGACTAGAATGGTCCTATTTAGCCGAGTCGGACTCGCCATGTTCCGAATAAGCAGACTGACAGATTATGGGACCATTATTCTCGTCCACCTGGCCGATCAGGGTGATCGCCTGTGCTCGGCCAGTGAGGTTGCCAAGGCAACGCATATCGCACAACCCACGGTGCGAAAATTGCTAAAAATGCTCGCTCGAACCGGCCTCGTAGACTCGGTGCGAGGTACCGATGGTGGCTACCGTCTGGCCGCAGCGCCGGAATCGATTAGTGCCGCCAAAATCCTGAACGTACTCGAAGGCCCGGTTGCGATTACGGAATGCAGCACCGCAGAAAGCCACTGTGAACTTGAACCCCTGTGCCGGGTTGGCGACGCGTGGCAAAAGATCAACCGGGCGATAAGGGGCGCGCTGAGCGAAATTACACTCGCTGATTTAGGCCACCCGCCCCGGCGGTTTCCACGATTAGAGCTCGATATTTCCGCCAACAAGGGCACAACCGGAATTGGCCGAACGTGACCCAATTTACAAACCCATTAGCGAGACAAACCTATGTCAGCAAGAAATAAAGATGTAGCACAACTGATTGACCGGAAGTACCGGCATGGCTTCGTCACCGATATCGAGAGCGAAACCGTGCCGCCGGGCCTCGACGAGGATGTCATACGCCTCGTGTCCAGCAAGAAACAGGAGCCTCAATTCATGCTCGACTGGCGCCTCAAAGCCTATCGACACTGGCTGACGATGACAGAACCCAACTGGGCAAAATTGCACCATGAGCCGATCGACTATCAGGACATTTCCTATTATTCAGCGCCGAAGCAGTCGGGCGATGGGCCGAAAAGCCTCGATGAGGTCGATCCAAAGTTACTGGAGACCTATGAAAAACTGGGAATCCCGCTGCATGAGCGAGCCGCGCTGGCCGGCGTGGCCGTCGACGCGGTCTTCGACAGCGTATCGGTGACCACGACTTTTCGCGAAAAACTGGCCGAATCCGGGGTTATCTTCTGCCCCTTTTCAGATGCGGTTCGAAATCATCCGGAACTCATCGAGAAATACCTCGGCACCGTCGTGCCCTATCGAGATAATTTCTTCGCGACCTTGAATTCCGCAGTTTTCAGCGACGGGTCATTTGTCTACATTCCGAAAGGTGTGCGGTGTCCGATGGAACTGTCGACATATTTCAGGATCAACGAAGCAAAAACTGGCCAGTTCGAGCGAACTCTAATCATTGCCGATGAAGGCAGTCACGTCAGCTACCTGGAAGGTTGCACAGCGCCGATGCGTGATGAAAATCAATTGCATGCGGCCGTCGTCGAACTGGTCGCGCTCAAGGATGCAGAAATCAAATACTCAACGATACAAAACTGGTACCCCGGTGACGAAGAAGGTCGCGGCGGTATCTACAATTTTGTCACCAAGCGAGCTGATTGCCGCGGCGCCAATTCCAAGGTGTCGTGGACCCAGGTCGAGGCCGGCTCTGCGATTACGTGGAAATATCCGAGCTGCATATTACGCGGTGAGAACTCCGTCGGCGAGTTTTATTCCGTCGCGGTAACCAACAACATGCAACAGGCCGACACCGGCACCAAAATGATCCATATCGGGCGTAACACTCGGAGTACGATTGTTTCCAAGGGTATTTCCGCGGGAAAGGCGCAGCAGTCCTATCGCGGCCTGGTAAAAATATTTCCGACCGCTGAAAACGCGCGCAACCACACGCAGTGCGATTCTCTGTTGATGGGCAAAGAATGCGGGGCACATACCTTTCCCTACATGGAAATAAAAAATCCATCTGCAATCGTTGAACATGAAGCAACGACTTCGAAGATTTCAGAGGACCAGCTTTTCTATTGCCGTCAACGCGGAATATCGGAAGAGAATGCTGTCAATATGATTGTCAACGGTTTCTGCAAAGAAGTATTTCGTGAATTACCGATGGAGTTTGCGGTAGAGGCCCAGGCTCTATTGAACGTCAGCCTCGAAGGCGCAGTAGGTTAGAAAAAATGATGTTAGAAATTACCAATTTGCACGCTAGCATCGGCGACGTCAAAATACTCAAGGGGCTTGACCTCCAGGTTAACGCTGGCGAAGTCCACGCGATCATGGGCCCGAATGGATCCGGCAAAAGCACGCTGGCCCATGTTCTTGCAGGGCGTGATGGATACGAGATCACCGGTGGGGGCGTGAGATATCTGGATCAGGACTTGCTTAGCTTGGAACCTGAAGAGCGCGCCTGGCATGGCTTGTTTCTTGCGTTTCAGTACCCCGTCGAAATCCCGGGCGTCAATAACGTTTACCTGCTGAAAGCCGCCCTGAATGCCCGACGTAAGTTTCAGGGTGAATCAGAGATCGACGCCGTTCAATTTCTGCGCCTGATCAGGGAAAAAGCAAAATTGATGCAGATGGACGAGAGCTTCCTCAATCGCAGCGTAAATGAGGGTTTCTCAGGCGGAGAGAGAAAACGCAACGAGATTTTTCAAATGGCTGTTCTGGAACCCAGGCTCGCGATTCTGGATGAAACGGATTCAGGCCTCGATATCGACGCGATGAAGATTGTTGCTGACGGCGTCAACAGGCTTCGGGATCAGGAACGCGCCTTTGTACTCGTGACGCATTACCAACGTCTGCTCGATTACATAGAGCCTGACTATGTCCATGTTCTCGCCGACGGGCGCATCATCAAATCCGGCGATAAATCTCTGGCGATATCCCTCGAGGATCGCGGATATGACTGGGTCCTGAACGAAGCCGCGGCCCAGATCAGTTGACGATCAGCAAATTTGATTTAAATGACCGCCCTAACCAACAGTCCCAGCGCCGACCGCGAACTCTTTAAGCAAGCCTATGCTGCAAGGCGCTTAGCTGCGGCCGGTGAATGGCTCCAGCCTCTGCGCGAAAACGCCATGCAGGTATTTTCTCGGACAGGATTCCCGAGCACTCGTGACGAGGATTGGAAGTACACCAGCCTCAGCGATGTCGAGGCCCGCAATGCTGCCTATCTGAATGCTAAGCAGGCAGCTGCGGACATCGAAACGATAAAACAAATTCTCAGCGAACTTCCGATCGATCGAAGCGCTTTCACGGTCGTGTTCGCGAATGGTCTTTTTTGTAGCGAATTATCCAACCTGCCGGAGAAGGACGCCGGTCTGACCATCGACACGCTCAGCGGACTCGGCGATCAATCGAAGGATTTGGTCCGCAGCCAACTGGGACGATACGCGCAAATCGAACGGTTCCAGCTGGCCGCCCTCAATACCGCCTTTATGAACGACGGCTTAATCGTTCGGCTGCCGGAAAGCGCGGACATATCCGCGCCGATTCATGTGATTTTTGTTTCCGATGGACAGAATGTTAGCGTCCAGCCCCGCGTTATGATTAGCCTCGGCGAGTACAGTCGGGCATCGGTCATCGAACACTATGTCGGACAAGGGGCTTCCTGCACCAATGCGGTCACCGAAATTCACTGCGCCAAAGGCTCACATCTCCGATACATCAAAATTCAGCAAGAAGATTTTCAAGCCTATCATCTGGCGGCTCAGTACGTGCAACTGGACCAAGACAGTCGGTTTGACGCGGTGCACGTGGACCTGGGAGCCAAGTTGGCGCGCAACGATCTTACCGTTCGATTAACCGGACCTGGCGCGTCGACCCAGCTGGATGGATTGTTCGTCGTCGACGGTCAACGCCATGTTGATAACCATACCCGTCTCGACCACTTCGGAACTCGAACGACCAGTGTGGAAAATTATCGCGGCATCATCAATGAACGAGGACGGGGCGTCTTTAACGGTAAAATCATCGTCCATAAGGGCGCCGACAAGTCCGATGCTCAGCTAAACAATCGCAACCTGTTGCTGTCAGCTGAAGCTGAAATTGACACGAAGCCTGAGCTCGAAATCTATACCGATGACGTAAAGTGCGCTCACGGCACGACGACCGGTCAGCTCGACACCCATGCGCTGTTCTATCTTCGCGTGCGCGGCATTCCGGCAGATCTGGCGAAACAGATGCTGGTGACTGCCTTCGCCAACGAAATTATAAATCGCATCGATTCAACCCTTACACCGCTGTCCGACTACATCAGAGACGGGGTGATGCGGCAGCTCCCGGGATAAATCAAAGACATGACGACCAATCAGGCAAAGAAAGTGAACGCGCCGGAGTTCGACGTTGAAAACATTCGCCGCGACTTTCCCATCCTTCATCAAAACATCCAGGGGCATCGGCTTGCTTTTCTGGATAGTGCCGCATCGTCTCAAAGGCCGCAGTCCGTTATCGATGCTATCAGCGCCTATTATGAGCATGACCATGCGAATGTACATCGTGGTATTCACACTTTGAGTCACCGCGCCACAGATGCCTACGAAGGCGCTCGTGAAAAGGTACGATGCTTTATCAATGCGGCTTCAACACGTGAAATTATTTTTACCCGCGGAACCACAGATTCGATCAATCTTGTGGCGTCAAGTCTGGGCCGTAGCTTTTCGGCTGCTGATGAAATTGTCATTACGCAACTGGAACACCACTCCAATATCGTTCCATGGCAATTACTTGCTGAGCAGACTGGTGTCAGCCTCAAGATTGCGCCCATAAATGACCGCGGCGAGCTGCGGTTTGACCAATTTCAAAAATTACTCGGACCGACGACGCGCCTGGTTGCCGTGGCGCACGTTTCCAATGCACTTGGCTCTGTTCTGCCGGTCGACCAAATTGTTGCTGCGGCGAAACAACACGATATTCCGGTTTTACTCGATGGTGCCCAAGCTGTTCCACACCAGCTGGTAGACGTCGCCGCGATCGGCTGCGACTTTTACGCGTTTTCAGGCCACAAGATGTGCGGCCCGACGGGGATCGGCGTCTTATATGGCAAGGAAGAATGGCTTGAGAAAATGCCGCCTTATCAGGGTGGCGGCGATATGATTCTGACCGTCAGTTTTAGCGGTACAACATATAACGAATTACCGTATAAATTCGAAGCTGGCACCCCGAATATCGCCGGCGCGATCGGCCTCGGCGCCGCGATTGATTACCTCGACAATATCGGAATGGAGCAAATCAGCCATTACGAAGCCGAACTGCTGAACTATGCAACAAGCCGTATTCTCGAACTGGACGGCGTTCGCCTGTTTGGAACGGCCGAGCATAAAGCAGGCGTCATATCGTTTAACCTCGATGGAATACATCCACACGATCTTGGGACAGTACTGGACCACCAGGGCGTTGCGATCCGGACCGGGCACCATTGTGCAATGCCGGTAATGGCCTTTTTTGACATACCTGGAACCGCTCGCGCCTCACTGGCTTTTTACAACAATCGGCAGGACATCGATCAACTGGTCGAAGGTTTACGCGTGGCAATCAAGATGTTCAGGCAATGAACAGTACCCAACAACTGCGGAATATCTATCGGCAAACCGTGCTGGACCACAGTCGAAATCCAAGAAATTTCAGGCGACTGGAAACCGCCGATCGTCAGATCGAAGGTCACAACCCGCTTTGCGGCGACAAAGTCACGATTTATCTCCATCTGGATGGAGACAACATACAAGACCTTGCCTTCGAAGGAACCGGCTGTGCGATATCTATGGCCTCGGCGTCAATTATGACGGAAGTGTTGACCGATCAGTCTGTACAGGACGCTCAGCGTGAAGTCGAGCAGGTATTGCGGGAATTTCAGGTATCTGGAAAAGCGCCCGATGCGGTCTCCGGTGAAATGGCGGCCCTCGCCGGGGTCAGGGCTTATCCGTCGCGAATTAAGTGTGCAATTCTAGCTTGGAAAACACTTGCGGCCGGATTGAGAAACGAAGACACAATTGTCACTACGGAAGATTGAAACATGATTGGATCGGACAATGAACCAGTAACTTTGAACCGTGACCTTGAAGCAGTCATCGTACCGGACGGCATCACCGTCACGCTCGAGAAAGACTCGCTGGTCTATATTACTCAGGCAATGGGCGGTTGTTTTACGCTCTATTTTGAGGGGCAATTGTTTCGGGTTGGCGGACTCGATGCAGATGCGCTCGGCAAGGAACCGATAAAGCCGCCTGATCTACCAGACAGTGCGACTGAGGAAGAATTCGAGTTGCTGGCCTGGGATCAGATGAAAAAGGTTTATGATCCCGAGATACCGATCAACATCGTTGACCTCGGCCTGATCTATGACTGTCGAATTTCCAAGATGCCGGACGACAAGCGATATGTCTATATTGAAATGACGTTGACCGCGCCCGGTTGCGGCATGGGTGATATCCTCGTACAGGATGTGCGTGAAAAAATCGGCATCATACCCACCGTAGGCAAAGTGGATGTCGAACTGATCCTGGATCCGCCGTGGAACCAGAGCATGATGTCCGAGGCCGCGCAACTCGAAGCAGGACTCCTCTAACCCCTGATCGCAAGGACAATGCCAAAACGAATTGCGTTGCTCAGACACGCCAAGTCCACAAACAGCGACCCGTCCCTGGCAGATCACGACCGACCTCTGAGCAAACGTGGTGAGCGGGATGCCCCGGTCATGGCGAGACGTCTGGTCGAAGGTGGCGGTCGACCCTCGATGATTCTGACGAGCACTGCCAGGCGAACACGCCAGACTGTACGTATCATCGCTCGCGAAATCGGATATCCGATCGAATTCATCCAGGGTGAACCCGACCTCTATCTTGCCAGTGCCAGAAATATCCTCGATGTCATTGCCCGACAAGACGAGAGTTTCAGCGAGATCATCGTGTGCGCACATAACCCCGGAATCACCCAACTTGCAAACGCGCTTTGCGGTACATCGATCGACAATGTGCCTACCTGTGGGATGGTCCTCATGGAGGTAGAAATAGAAAACTGGAGCGGACTGGACGGCGCCCGCTGCACCCTGTTGAATTTTGACTATCCGAAAAAGAAGGCCTCCGCCTAAGCCGACTCCCGTACAAACGGACCTTTCGAGTCACGCTACTTAACAATATGTGACGTAGCGCACAATCGGCTACCCACGAATTAGGGCTTACTTAAAGCCGGGAGACTACGGCGCAATAACCCATATAGGCTTTCGCGACGATCTTAAGCATGCAATCCGAGTTCCAGGCCAGGCCATCAATGACGAAAGAAAGAAAGTTACCTCTAATACTCGTAGCCGATGATGACCCAACTGTGCTCGCATTGAGCGCGACAACTCTGCAGGTCGCCGGTTTCGACAGTATTGGTTTCCCGGATGGGTCTGCCATGCTCGAAGAGTTTGACCGCATCGACCCAGATCTCGTTCTCCTCGATATCGAGATGCCGGGAATGGATGGACTGAACATTTGCCGGAATTTAAAGGCCCGTGAGTCGGGAAAAAATACGCCGGTTATAATGATCACCGGTCACAGTGACGCGGAAGCGGTCGATCAGGCGTTTGCCGCGGGTGCACAGGACTTTATCAACAAACCCATCCCATGGTCCGTCCTGCCCCACCGAATCCGCCAGGTATTGCGCACCAGAGATGCTCTGCATGAAATAAGAGCCACCGACTCCAGAAACAGAGCATTGTTACAGGCTATTCCCGATCTGATTTTCGTATTGAGTGCTGACGGCAGGATTTTAGATTACCTGAGCGGACCGCGCCCGGAAAGCGCGACACTGCCCGCTAACTACGGAGGGGGCTCTATGGCGAGCTTACTCCCCCCGACCGTAGTCAGAAAAGCCCGAAAATATATTGCGATAGCGCTAGCGACGAAAGAACCACAAGTGTTTGACCACACCCTCTATAACCACCAGAGATTCTTCGAAACTCGTCTGATTGCTCAAAACGACAACACAGTGCTAGCCATCGTACGTGAAATCACGACACGCAAAAAATCGGAAGCAAAAATCCATCAACTGGCCTACCACGACAACCTGACCGGCCTCCCGAATCGACAGTTTTTTGCCAAGCGTCTCGGGCAAGCGATTCGTTACGCACGCGAGAATAATCAGAAACTCGCAACTCTTTATCTCGATCTCGACCGGTTCAAAAGAATCAATGACACTCTGGGACACGGCGTCGGTGATGCGCTGTTGAAAGCTGTCGCAAAACGCCTTGACCGATGTGTCCGCGGCGCCGACTCCGTGGCCAGAATCAAGACCGATGGCCCCAATTCCGTCCGGCTCGCGCGCCTGGGTGGCGATGAGTTTGTCATCCTGATCGAGGACATTGACGATGAGGACCAGGTAAGCAAAGTCGCGGACCGTATCAGGAAAGCGTTGACGGCACCGTTCAAATATCAGGGCCATCAGTTCATCATCACCCCAAGCATCGGCATTGCAATATTCCCGGACGATAGTCAGGAAAGGGAGGGATTGCTGGCGAATGCAGACATGGCCATGTATCAGGCGAAGTCCGCCGGCCGAAACAACTACCGCTTTTACAGCGGGACCATGAATCGACGATCGCTCGATCGACTGGATATGGAAAACGAATTGCAACACGCGATAAAAAACCAGCTATTCAAACTTCACTATCAACCGAAGGTCAACCTCTCCAACTTCAATACCGTGGGTGTTGAAGCGTTACTTCGGTGGCATCATCCTGAAAAGGGCTGGATTTCGCCATCTCAATTCATACCACTTGCCGAAGAAACCGGCCTCATTATTCCGCTCGGCGCATGGGTCGTCCAACAAGCCTGCAAACAACTTGTGGACTGGCAAAATGATGGCCTGACCGATATCAGCGTCGCAATCAATGTTTCCAGCGAGCAATTCTGTCACGGCGATTTGCTAAATTCCGTGCTCAATGCGGTAGAAAGTACCGGCATCCCCGGCCAATCTCTCGAACTCGAGATCACTGAGAGCCTGCTGATGAAAAATGTCGAGGAAACGGTAACCGCATTGCGCATATTTAAGGACGCCGGAATTCGCATATCTGTCGACGACTTCGGCACGGGATATTCTTCTCTGAGCTACCTGAAGCAATTCCCCCTGGACTCGCTCAAGATCGACCGCTCTTTCGTACAGGATCTGCATAACAACAATGACGATGCCGCGATTTGTGCGGCGATCCTGGCGATGGCTAAAGAACTTGGCCTGAGTGTCGTCGCGGAAGGCGTCGAGTTTGAGGAACAACTTGACTTTCTGCGCAAACATGGCTGCGATCAGATTCAAGGCTTTTTTATCAGCAAACCGCTACCGCCCGACGAGCTGAAAGACTTCGTTCTGGCCACAGTCGACAAGTATATATATACCCGCGCCTGAGCGCTTCTCGTTTGAACTCCGTGCTGTATCGTTTTCTCCTCACCCTGCTTTACCTCCCAGGGCATTATCGCCCCTCCGTAAGGTGTCCGGAAAATCTAAGCAAACCATCCCTCGGACAAACCACAAAGATAATGGCCGATACCATTATTGGTTGGTCAAAGTCAGCAGATCCGGATTGCCGCCAATGGCGGCCGTATTGACGCTAACTGTTCGTTCCGTTACGAATCTGAGCAAATAGTGCGGC
>SMVA01177294.1_pt1 | contig 12192 bp, 20 predicted proteins | sample 2456451 | NCBI WGS metagenome assembly SMVA01 (sample SAMN11095933, study PRJNA526329) | marine sediment metagenome | biome: Marine sediment; feature: Surficial sediment; material: Deep marine sediment; isolation source: Hadal surficial sediment | place: Pacific Ocean | collected 2014-05 | depth...
CTCGGACGGCAAGATTAGATACGTGAGGAAGCTGCTATGAAGGAACCCTGGGTTCAAATCTTCGTGGTGATGGCCCTGTTCCTGATCGTCAACTCGTGCGTGGTGGCGCTGTGAGTTCCATGACGCTGACACCCGTACAGAGGGGAGTGGTCACGGATCTACAGGACGGTGTGATTCTGCGCACGACCACGCACTCGTTCCCACCCTACGCAGAGTATGCGCTCTACGGTCTGCTCTGGCGTGTCCAGTGGCGCACCTTTGAGGCGCTGCGGCGGAAGGGCGCCATCACACACAAGCATTCGAACTGCTGGGTGGTGGCGTGAGGTATCGATATCGGATCGAAGTCAGAAAGGAAGACCAGTGGGGCAATGACTCACCGGTCGAGTTCGCTAACACGCAGGCCGAGGCACGCAAGATCCGCACGCGGATGGCGCACGGACAGGGTTTGTTGTCTCATAGCATCCGCATCACGAGGAAGCCGCGATGATGAAGTTCGACCTGGTGAGACCGTGCGAGCATTGCCCGTTCTCCAAAGGCGAGAACCGCATCACGTTCGCGGCCAGGTCGCGTGCCGAGGAGATCGAGGAGCTAGCCTACCGCGAGGGGTTTGTCTGCCACGAGCACGCTGACGTGGTCGAGGAGGGCGACTACGTGATCACGCCCGAGGGGTATTATCCCCGGCTCGATGGATCGAGCCAGCATTGTTTCGGCGCGCTCTACATGTACCTGCGCAACGGCAGCGGCAACGTCCCCTGGGAGTACGCTATCGAGGAGGACGAGGGGCTGGAAGCCAGGTGGTGGGACCGCCTGACGCAAGACCAGATCAACGCCGCTGACAAGCTGTGCTTTGACCGCGAAGAGGAATTTTTGGAGGCCAATGATGGATAGATTCAAAACACTGGTGAAGCGCTACGCAAAACTTTTGATAGTGCTTTACGTGTTGCAAGCCCTGGCTGGGTTTGCATTCGGCGCGTGGGCAGCAGTGTCCGCGCTAACATAAATGAAAGGGAGATAACGAATGGCAAAGAAATCACCGAAACCGGAGAGGCAGGCGAGCGGCAAAAAGGGAGGGCAGGCGGCGCATATACGCAACGTCGTGTTCCTGTCAGCGCCGCATGGGCACACTATGCAGAGTTTTCAGTGGCGCGTTCCCCTTCGCGACATGATCTTCAACCCGTCAAACCTGGGGCGTGAGCACCAGATGGTGGACTTGCTGATGCAGGAGGAGTTTTCCAAATGCATCGCGCACTACCAGGAACAGGGCAAGATCAACCCAAAAACCGTGTTCGAGTTTGCGGACATGTACGTGGCTGGGCACGAGATAGGCGGCACGCGCCCGCAGATCCACCAGGTGCATGTCTTTGAGCCACGGGCCGGGATGATCAGGGAATGACTGAACTGCGCAAAGCCTACTGTCCTCGCTGTGGTGACGACACCAAAGCTGTGGCGATGGGCGAGATCCGCAAGGCGGTTTTGTCCAACGGGCAACTGGTCTACGCGCAGAAAGGGCGCGAGGCGAAACTGCAGGCAGAACTGGTTGTAAAGAACATGGTGATGCAGGGCGAGTCGCTGACGTGGATCGACTTGGAACAGGACGAACGAGTGCCAGACAACAGTGTGTGCGAGAAATGCACCAACGAATTGTCTGAGTGGGCCACCATGGTGAAACGTGGCGGCGTTTACTTCAAGTGCAAGGAGTGCGGGACGAACGGAATCGTCCACGCGGGCACTGAGCTAGCTGAACAGGTGAGGGAGTCGCAGAAGATCGCGGCCCCGGCGCCGGTCGGAATGGAGTTCGCCGCGTGCGAACAACACAAACAATTACTGGAGAGCGTATAGCTATGGGAACTGTAACGAAGATGGCGACATCACAGATCGAGTGCGTACTGGAGTGCGGACGCGAGCGCTGGTTCAAGGACACGGGCCTGTGCAGGACGTGCCACGCACGTTTGCGCGCGCAGAAGACCAGGGGGATCAGGTGGGCGGTCAAACGCGCACGGCAGATCGCTTCCTGGGCATCCGGCCTGGACTGGGTGCGGGATGACCGCGCCAAGCTGATCAAGCCACCGAAGAAACGGAGGAAAACATGAGCGAGTTTTCGAAAGAACTGGACCAGTCCGAATACGACAAGCTGGTCACCTTCGCGATGAGGGGCCAGGAGAAGGGCACCAAGTTCGCCGGGCTGTCGTTTGAGGACGGCATCATGGCGGTCATCGAGGTTATCGACGGCAACCAGACTGCGGACGAGGTGATGGCTGAATGAGTAGAGCCCACTACTACGTGCGGGCGAGTTCGTTCGCACGGTTCTTTGACTGTCCGAAGAGTTGGTATGAGCAGACCGTGCTGGGTAAACACCTGCCCAGCACGGCTCCTGCCACGATAGGGACAGCAGTCCACAAGAGCACGGCGGCGTTCGACGAGCACCGGATGGTCAATGATCCGATCACCGCAGACGACGCTGCCGAGGTGCTCATGCAGCACCTGGCAGATCCAGGTGAGGAGGTGGACTGGGCAGGCACCAGCCTGCGCAAGGCGACCACGATAGCTCTGGGCGTACATGCTCGCTACTGCAGCGACATAGCGCCCACGCGGGAGTACATCGCGGTTGAGCAACACCTCGACGAGTTGACGATAGCCTTCGACGACCTGGATCTCGACATCACCCTGACGGGCACCCTCGATAGGATGTTTCAGAAGGGCGGCAAGTTTGGTGTCGCTGACTTGAAGACAGGTGCGCGTGCCGTCAGCCAAAGCAGTGGTAAGCATCGCGCCCAGGTCGGGGTGTATGAGCTAATGGCCGACGAACTGTTACGCCGGGACGGTTCGGGTACAATCGAGTTGCCAGGGGAAATCATCCAGCTTCAAACGTCATCTGAATACCAGGTGGCGGTTGCGCCCGTTGTGGGCGCTCGAACACTTCTCCTTGGCGACGACCAGAACACGGGCATGATTACCCACATAGCCCGTGCTCTGAAGACCGGCGATTTCTGGGGCAACCCAAGTAGCTGGCTGTGCAGCGAGAAATACTGCCCCGCATGGTCAACGTGTTTTTACAGGTAAGGAGATCGATATGAGCACAACCGTAGCAGATTTGAAAAAGCGCCAAGGTGGCGGCGGCGACACGCAAGTAGCCGAGCCGTCGCAGAAGGGTATCCGTAGGTCGCTGGTCGAGAAGATGGCGGGTAAATTCGGTGTTGAGGCCGACAAGCTGGTGGTGACACTCAAGGAAACCGCGTTCAAGTCAACGAAGCCCGTGACCAACGAACAGCTAATGATGCTGATGGTGGTCGCGGACCAGTACGGGTTGAACCCGTTCACCAGGGAACTCTTTGCCTTCCCATCGAACCAGGGCATCGTGCCGGTGGTCAGCGTCGATGGGTGGATCAAGATGTGCAACGACCAACCGGCGATGGATGGCATCGAGTTCGTGATGTCGGACGTGCTGGCGACGGTTAACGACAAGCACAGGCCGTGCCCAGAGTTCATCGTCTGCAGAATCTGGCGCAAGGATCGCAGTCGTCCCATCGAGGTTCCTGAGTACCTGGATGAGTGTTACCGGGATACTGGGCCGTGGAATCAGAGCACCCGGCGCATGCTGCGCCACAAGGCGCTGATCCAGTGCGCGAGGATTGCGTTCGGCTTCTCTGGAATCTACACGCCTGACGAGGCAATCGAGATCGTCGAGGGCAGCGCCTCGCCGGAATCGTTCGGCGGCAGCGGGGCAGACACGGTGCCCTTTGGCGCAGGCGACGGCGATGAGGTAACCGAAGTGGACACCAATGGCGAGATGTTCGATCCAGAGCAGCACCAGGTGGACGGGATGGGCAACGCAATCTTCAACGCGGACGGAGCGTTCAGGAAAAAGCGTCAACGCCAAGGCAACAGCCCGCCCGTGCAACCCGCCGAGACCGGATCGGATGATCAGCAGGACCAACAGGCGGAACAGCAGCAGGAGCGTGAGCAGGGCGAAGGCAATCCGAGCGAGCAAGACTGGAACATAGAATAGGAGAAGTACGATGTTAGTTTTGAAACGCAAACCAGGCGAAGGGATCAGGATCGACGACGACGTGTTGATCAAGATCCTAGATGTCTTTCAGTGGAAGAATGGCTCGTTGACGCGCGTTGACGACAGGATGCTCAAGAGCCTGGAGATCAACGTCGGCATCGCCGCCCCTGAGACCAGGATCATCCGTCGCAGCGAGGTGTGGGACCAAATTCAAACCGAAGAGGCAGGCGAGAATGAAACTGCAAAAACTGAGCGTTGACTCATTCCTCCAGATCAAAGGCATTGATCTGGAGTTGGGCGACAAGCCGGTCCACCTGATCGCTGGGCTGAACGAGTGCGGCAAGTCGAGCCTGCACGAGGCGATCAGGTTCGCCTACCTGGGTGCAACCGAGCGGGTGTCACTGAAGCGTGACTACAAGCTGATGGTTCGCGATGGCGCGAAGCACGGATCGGTGCGGATCGAGTACCAGGACGAGAACGAGGCGCACGAGTTCATCCAGCGGGACGTAGCCACCGGCAAGGTGACCGATGGGTACGACGGTGATCCAGAGTTCGCGATTGCCCACGTCATGGACGCCACCAAGGTTCCACTGTTCACCTCCACACAGCAGCGAGACTTCCTGCTGGAGTTCTTGGGTGTGCATGTGTCCAGCGACGACATCTCGAAGCGTATGCAGCGCAAGGGTGTCTCTGAGGACATGATCGAACAGGTGGCGCCGCTGTTGCGCGCCGGGTTCGGCGCAGCACACACCGAAGCGAAGTCCAAGCAGTCAACCGCTAGGGCGACCTGGGAGGGCATGACCGGCGAGAAGTGGGGTTCACAAAAGGGTGGCACCTGGAAGCCTGCGTCCAAGGTCGTGGTGCAACCGGCCATCGACGCGAAGGAGCGTGACGTCGAGAAGTACCGCAAGAGCTACGAGTCTGCTGCCGCTAACGTGGGGAGAGAGTATGCCGGTGGCACCAGCGGCCCGTGCCCCTGCTGTGGCGAGGAGCTACTGTTCGACGGCAAGGCGTTCCTTCGTAAGGAGGACGGCTCAGAGGGCTTGGATGAGGCGAAGGCGTCGACCGAGGCGGCTCACAAGCGTGACATGCACGCCCGGTTACTAGAGGACGCCCAGAAGGAACTGGCGACCATGAAAGCGGATTCTGAGCACAACGAGAACCTGGTCAACCTGGAAACCGACGCGAAGCTGGCGCACGAGGTGGTGCTCAAGTGGATGCAGGTTGCCGAGCTATTGGCGCCCAACGGAATCCCTGGCGAGATCCTGGCCGACGCGCTGAGTCCGTTGAACGACAGGCTGCGTCACACCGCTGGCGTGACAGGGTGGGATCAGGTCTCGATCACGCCCGCCATGGAGATCATGATTGCGTCCAGGCCGTACGCGCTGGGCAGCGAGTCCTCGCAGTGGCGTGCCCAGGCAGCGATCGCAGAAGCTATCTCCTACGTTGGAGAGATCGGTCTCGTGTGCCTCGACCGTATCGACGTGCTCGATCTCGACAACAGGTCGCGCTTGCTGAAGTGGGTTCACTCCATCGCGGACGACCACGCCACCATCCTGCTGTTCGGCACCCTCAAGGAGCCGCCGAAGCGACTGCCGCCGACGTTCCGGCTACACTGGCTGGACCATGGTGCGTTCGTTGAGCAGGAGCGTGCCGCGTGAATCGTCGGGATTGTTCCGAGAAGAGTTCGACGTTAAGGCACAGTCGGAACCGATTGGTCGCCGTCAAGCGACCCGCGATCTACGGTGAGTCGAGGCGGAAATGATGCGGAGTATTTTACGCTTCTGTGGTGCTCTGCTGAGTGCAGCCGCCTCGACTCGCCACCTTACGAGGGGTCTACGGAAACACTTGGGGAACTTGGTTTATTCGCATTTTCCAACGCTTCCCCAACCAGTCAAGGCGTACTGCCCGGTTCGAGTCGGGCGCCCCTCACCCTTTATGGTGGCACTAGCCCATGTACGATAAGCCGCAGTTCGAAGCTGCGTTCCAACTGATCACGGCGATCTCCCATCAGATGGTGAAGATTGATTTCATCAGCATGGAGCAGTGGGTGGACAAGCTGGTCGGGCCGGAAACCCTCAATGATCCAGCGCGGCACGAGGCGATGCTGCACCTGAAGACGGTGATGCGTCGCTACCATGAGATGCAGCAGGTACTGGTCGAGCATGGCATCCCGGTGCGCGACATCAGTCACTACAAAGACTCGCACAAGCAGCCAGAGATCCGCCAGCCGACAGGCGAGCAATCCTAGCGCTTGCGGGCCTTGCGTCGAGCCTCGTGCCCGCGCTGACGAGCAGCGGAGCGCTGCAGTATCACGTCACGGTTCCCGCCCTTTTTCAGCGCCGCCTGGTCTGCGAACGACAGTCCTGGCGGTCGAGGGATCGAGCCGATATCGAATTTCTTCTTCTTTGGATGTTGAGGCATGTGCCTCTCCTGTTTAAGCGGTTTGATCAGGTGCGTTTACACTTGCGTCGATTGAATGTTCTCGACCGGGTTGGGTGGTGACTCATCAAGGACCGTCACGATGTGACTGGCCGGGGCGCTTTCCTGCCCCAACGTATCCACCAGCACAAAACGAAAATGCCAGTTCCCAGGTTCGAGATCCGGCACGTTGACCTCTTGCGGCACGTTGGGCGGAACCGGGGGCAGCGAGGTGAAGTTCGATCCACCGTCAGCGCTCATCTCGGGCCGCGTTTCCAAGACATCCTCGGGCTGTAGTTCGCCGCCACCCGTCCGAGTTGTGGGCAGATCCCACGTCACTGTCACGTCTTTTGTCATCACGATGCTCCTAATGTTTTCAACTTTTCTGGGTTTCTTGGTCTTCTGCTTGCGCCACCATTTTTGGATGTCTTTCCACAGGCGTTCAAGCCACTTACTCACACAGTGCGACCACTGCAATCGGACGCGGCCCTAATGGATCTGTCCACACTACCGCGTCGAACGGCACAACACCGTAGCCGGTCGGCGCGTTGCGATCTAGGAAACATTCGGTCCCAGCCGGAACGATCCCTACGTTGAACAGCAGGAACGCGTCCGGTTGCATCTTCAGCGTGAACGCGGCGGTCTCCGCAGGGATGATGATCGGTGGCAGCGGTCCAACGGGGTCTGTGAGTACCTTGCTGACCTCGCCGGAAAAGGCGCTGACATTGCCTGCAGAATCGTACGCGGTCATGGCGAAAAAGTACTCGCCTGGGGGCTGACCCGCGATGATCAGGTCTCGCTGCGCCTGGTCCTGAAGGATCAACATGTCCGTGTAGACCCTGGGGGTCAGCCCCCAGTGCATGTTGAATCCGTCGAGACAGGTCGGTGCGGTCAGCGTCCCCTCAACGTGGTCTGACGGGCATTGCGGAAGATCCGAGCCATTGACATTCTCGATTGGCGCATCCCACGAGAGGTGCGCCTCGTCAACGGGTACTACTACTTCAGCCGCCAGCGCGGAGACCGGGAACGCCAGGAGGAGGAGGGCCGTCCAGAGCTTCACTGCCGCCCTTGTGCCGCCAGCATCGTCTTCTCTTTTGACCCCTTCGAGCTGCCCAGGAAGAAAGAGAAACCCATCCCAGTGAATATGCTAAGTTGCCCGACCAGGAAGATGACCAGATCCTTGTTGGCGGGAGGAATGATCTGGGACTGAAGCACAAGGACGTACAGAACGGCCCCAAAGGCAGAGATCGCAACGCCGGTCAGGGCAAGCTGGGGCCAGATCGACGTAGCCTTCGCAAGTGCGCGTGCATCTTGTCTATCCTTGAGATAGAGATCTTCCTCGGCTATGTCCAGCTCTCGCATCTTGGCCTGGAGTTCCTTTTCAGCAGTCTTGAGCTTGACCAGGGCGTCAGGGTTTCCAGACGCGAGCTGCTTCTCGATCTCTGACTCGTCATCCGTCCCGAAGACACTTTTCAGCACGCTCACCGCCAGCCCACCGAACGGACCTGGGAGTGCCACCGACAACAGGGGAGCAACGCTCCCGATAATCCGCCCAACAACTTTGCCCAGTTTCATGTTATCCACCCTGCGATGCCCGATCCAATTACAAAGAGCGCCACGAGGGCGGCGCCAACCCGGCCAACCTTCTGCGATTTGTCTCGGTCGCTGATACCGACGATACGCGCCAGGTTCACGAACACATCGGTGAACGTGTGAATGAAGCGCATCACGTCGTCCTTGAGATCGTGCCACCCCTCGCTGCGGGAGATCTTCTGTCCCTGTAGATAGTTTTTGTCGCCCATCACCTCACCCCGTTGTGTTCGAAGCTGAAATGGACCGCGTCGCGACCCTTGAAGTCACCGCCCCACCGCGCCAACTCGTGCATGGACTTCCACTTCTTGCCCATCGCGGCATAGTCCTCTCGTTTCCACGTCACCGTGTTGTTGAGATAGCGGAACATGTCTGCCGCCAGTTTCTTCCTGTGGTTCGAGTTCGCAATGCCCTTGCCTGTCTTGGCCATCAGCTTCGCCTGCTCCGGTGGGCGAAACACCTCGGCCAGGATCACGTCGTAATGGTTCTTCGCACACCACACCAGGAACACGCCCAGCGTCGCAGTGAACTCCACTTGCTTTTGGTTCAGCGTCACGAGCCACACCTCCTCTCAGGGTATTGAGACCAGCCTTGTCCAGCGATTTTCATGAAAATAGCCGCCGTAGAAATTTCGATTTTCAGCTCGTGGTTTTCAGAAGCTCCACCATCACGTTGAGCTGGGCCATTATGCGATCGTGCGTTTTCTCGATCTTTTCCTCGGTGCGCTCGATCTTGCTGAAGATGATCTTTTGCGCCTCGTTGAGGTTGGCGTTGGCGGTCAACAGATGAGCGTCGATCCGCTGCGATACACCGTTCGTCTCGTTTTTGATTTCTTGGATATCACTGCGCGTTACTGCGCCAGATTCCAACTGTGACACGCGTCCCTCCATTTGGTTGAGTCGACGCATGACCACCACCCTGACAAACCAGGCCCAGGTCGCAAGCAGCAGGGCGATAGCGCCCGCCGCGACCTTGAGTACCCAATCGTTAATTGTATTTTCCGTATCCAAACTTTTATTCTCCTGAACCCCCAGGCCATGGTCATTATCTCCTTAAAATAAATCAATGAACGGCGCGATCTGCCTGGTCAAACGGATCTTCCTTGCGTTCAGTGTGTCGCGCACTCGGCGCCTTGCATCGGGGCTGCGGTTGCTGACCTCGTTCTGGTTGAGCAGTGTATTGATCTTCGACACCTGGTTGGCAATTTTCCTGAGTGTCGGGCGAATGGCAAGGATGTCTCGCTTCTCGTGCTTGATGCCAAGCGCATCCTCGAACCGTTGCTCGCGCTGGTACTTCATCATCGTCCTGGCGAGGCCGTCAGCTTCTTTGAGCATGTCCCATAGCAGTCTGTTGTACTTGGTGGTCGAGGGTGTCTTGCCCTGGATGAAGCGCTTCAGGACCGGCAGCTCGTGGAGCTGCTGCGAGGTCAGCTCGTCAATCGTTTTGCTTGGCCCATAGACAACGCTCTCGGTGATTACGTTCCCGAAACTCATCGCGTACATGCCCATGGCACCGAAGTACCCGCGCACCAGGTGCTCCAGGCGTTTGGGTGAGCGCATCCACTCGGGTGCTGAGTCGGGCATGCCTTGGGCTACCCGCTTGGCGAACTCCCCCGTGCGGAAGTCGTACTGCGCCTCGGGGTCCAGGTTCTCCTCGTTGAGCGTGACGACGGGTGAGTCGGTGAAGAACGACCGGTTCATGTAGCTCTCGATGAGAGGCTTGCCGAGCTGCGGGATCGGGGTGAACACGAAGGTCTCGGTGATCGCGTGCAGCATCGACTGCTTGAACTGGGTCATCCCGTCGATGCCACGCATCAGCCTGACCATGCGCTCGGGCACAGTCAGGAAGATGACGCCGGTCTCGAATGGTTTGGGGATGCGGAAGTGCTCGTCGCCGATCCAGAAATGGATGTACGTGTCCTTGTCCCACTCGGGCAGTTGTCTGTAGCGCTCGTCGTCGTCGTTGATGATCGCGAGTGCGAGTCCAGCCAGCGCCAGGCCACCGCCGCGCGTCATGAAGTGGAACGGATTGTCCCGTGCGCCACGCCACAGTCGATTGAGTCCTTGGATTCTGGCATTGAGGAACGGGATCATCTGGATCAGCGCTTGGATCGCGGCGTAGTCACCACTGCGTGTGAAGTTGAGCAGATCCTGCGCCTGGTATGCCGCCTCGGCATCGGAAGCGAAGCCCTCACTCAACGCCTGCTCGCGTGCAGCTTCCTCGGTCATGCTGCTGCCACTAACGAGCGCGGTCACCCGCGCCTCGCGGTCCTTGACCAGCGACTTGTACACGGCGACGCGGTTGCCGAACTCAGATGCTGAACCAACACGGCGCCACCACCTCCACATCTTCTGCGGGCTGATCACCGTCTTCATAAAGGCACCGAGTTCAGCCTCGGGTACGCCGAGTCCAGCGATCAGCTTGCGGATGTCGTCAGGGTGGGAGTCGTAGAACTCACCGCCCGACCGGCCTGCGAACGCGATGGTGAGGAGTGCCTCGTCACCCTGGTAGGCATCCTTCAGTCCTCGCAGCGCGTCAGCGATGGGGACCATGGGTGCGTCGCTGACCACGAAGGTCTGCAACGTGTCTCTCATCCAGTTGGCCAGCATAAATGCCGGGTCAATCGTCACGCCCACGGTCAGCCACTTCTTCGACGTGCGGAACGCGGTGATCCATGACCCGACTTCCGATCCCTGCGCGCCACGTATGGACCGCAACCACATCGGGTCAGCCTCGTAGTAAGTGGGCTTGCCCTCGTTCCACACCGTCACGATGTCACCACCTGGCGGTTTGATGCGGGTCCAGAACGTGGTCCAGCGGTTCTTATCATCAGCGGCCATCAAGTTGAACTCGTCGATCGCATCGTCCAGGGTCTTGGCGTCGATGATGCCCGCCTTCCACAACAGCGAGGCCACCTCGTCATTCTCCACGGTGATCGCTGGCTTGGCTTTCTGTGCCACCACCCGCATCTTGCCGAGCTTGATGTCGGTGCCCAGCTCGGCCACCCGCTTCATCGCCTCGTTGCGGTACGAGCGGTCGAGCAGGTAGGCAGTGTTCATGAACATGGACTCGACGACATTGCCTTCGAGCTTCAGCGGGTTGCCCTCGCGATCAACGCCGCCAGTCAGCCGGTGGATGCCGCGCGACTCAACGCTCACACCTTGCCCCGTGCCTGGTGCCGTGCGCCCTTCGAGGGCTGATGCGTCACGCCAGAACGGGACGTAGTCACCGTACTGCTCCCAGATGTCGCGCTCTGCCTCGTTGAGCACGCCTGCCTGCACGGCCAGGTCCAGGTTGTTAGAGTTCAGCGACTGCCAGTTGGCGCGCACCTCGTCGAAGATTTGTGCGTAGGTCTGTCCGTTCTCTGCGACCTGGGACTGTGCCCACGCTATCGTGCGGTCAACGAGCTGCTCTTCGAGCCGCTTCTCCTTCGCCTGTTTGGTGCCTTGGCGACCGGCTGCGATGTCCTCGTCGATCAGTCGGCGTGCTCGCACGGCGACCAGGTATTTCTCCAGGTTGCGGACCTGGCTTTCCTTGCCACGGATCTTGGCCAGCGGCTCGAACATCGCACCGAACGACATCCGATCTTTGACATGCCGGAAGGCACCGTCGCGAATCTCTGGGATGCCCTCGCGCATCACCGCACCCATGACGTTGCTCAGGTTTTTCAGTGTGCTCATCGCCTTGTAGGCAGACTTGGAAGCGTCGAGCAGTTTGCCGTACACGGCGATCTCACCCAGCTTGATAGCGTTGGCCGCGTCGATCAGCCCCTGCGTCAGCGACTCCATGGTGTCGTTGGTAGCGAACTCGTTCCACGCTTTCTTCATGCGGTCCTGCCACGGGGTCTCCCTGGCCGGGATGTTCATGCTCTCGTCCCACCCCTCGTCGATCTCCGGTTCCATGCCAGCGGTGTCGATCGCACGAACCACCGTCAGCTCGACCGCCAGAGCTTCGAGCGCCTCGCCAATCTCCTGGTCGGTCTCTGCCTTGCGAAGAGCCGCCAGGTTCTTTGACTTGAGCAAGGTCTGGAACTCTTCGCTCGTCGGGTCAACGCCCAGGCCAGACAGCGCCAGCGAGCGTGCCTGCATGCGGGTGTGCGACGCGCGGATCAATCCCATGACGTCCGTGCTGGTGAAGGTCTGGGTGAATCCCAGGTTGCGCAGCACCTGTTTGAA
>SMVA01095819.1_pt1 | contig 12187 bp, 11 predicted proteins | sample 2456451 | NCBI WGS metagenome assembly SMVA01 (sample SAMN11095933, study PRJNA526329) | marine sediment metagenome | biome: Marine sediment; feature: Surficial sediment; material: Deep marine sediment; isolation source: Hadal surficial sediment | place: Pacific Ocean | collected 2014-05 | depth...
AATCGCATGCTCAGATTGTCAGTTATCGGCCCACCGCCACCGCCCTGTAATTTCATGGAATCCCAGTTCCCAAAGTTTGCCAGCACGGTGCCTTCCCACTCTTCTGATGGTGCTCTTGTATTGATAATAATGGCACCCGCAGTCGCATTACGACCATACAGAGAGTTCTGTGGTCCTTTTAGTACCACGATTTGTTCAATATCGAAGAAATCGCTATTAAATTCATTACCGGTGGAAAGTTGCACGCCATCGACAACCACAGCAACTGCTGATTCCGCAAATCGTACCGATGCCTGACCACGCATATTGACAAAAAATTCACCCTGGTGGTTCGATGTAACGTAAGTTACGTTAGCGATGAGACCGAGAAAATCTTGCGGTCGATTAATGCCGGCTTTATCGATCAGGTCGGCTGTGAAAGCCTGTACAGCAACAGGCGCATCGAGAAGAGTTTCAGTTCGTTTTCGCGCGGTAACAACAACTTCCTCCAAGGGGCTGCATAACTCGAAACAGTCCACACGGAACATACTACTAACAAGGTGGTCGCTTTAAACATGGCCTTCAAAATTGCAATATTCATAGTCAAGGTCGCCCTCTCCACGTACTCGAATCAATTTTAATTATGTTAGTTTTGGAATTTTGGTTAAATGTCGCAAAACAGGCATCTGACTGCGGCCATTTCACCAAGCGCCGTATAATATATACTCTATAGGTGATTGTATACAATTGTAAATGCAAAATCTCCTGGCACTGACGGCTCAACTTAGAAAAATGTGGTGCTAAGACTGGGGGCAGGTCATTCGAGCCAGATGAGCGCTCGCCTAAATCTTTAGAAAGGTTCGAATCGCGGCGACCGTGCCATCCGGGTCCAGATCCGGCTCAAAATTTGCACCCTTCAGCATGACTGCCTGGGCGTCAGGGCGCATTTTCTTTGCGCGCTCGAAATATGGGTTCAACACATCGTTTCTAGCCGACATGATGAGAATTGGGCATGACACTTCCGCATAATAGGATGGAAAATCCTGATCCCAGACGGATGTATATATTTGGTATCTCCCCATGTATGCACGTGCAGTATCGACCAGTTCACGATGATGCAAATCCAGATCTGCATTGGAGCCAAGACCTTCAAGGTAATCCCATGTGTCCTTCAGATAGCCTCCGTCTGGTGTCGGCGCGAAGGGTGAGGAGTAATGTTGCCTGAATTCCTCTCGTTCCTCCGGCGTCAACGGCACCGGCCCGATCATCATAAGCTTGACGACCCTCTCGGGATGCCGGGCAGCTATTTCGACGCCGATGCAAGCGCCTGTGTGATGGCCGAACAGATGAAACTTATCTAAACCCAAGGCATCAATTGCCTCCATGATCCAGGCGCAATACTGCGTCATACCTGGTATGCCTTCGGGATCGAATGAGCCGCCAAATCCAGGCGTATCCAATGCGTACATCGGAAATTCCCCGGTCAGTCGCTCAATAGCCTTTACGTACATGGCCGACGAACTAGCAGTCTGGTGCAGAAAAACAATCGGTATTCCGTCGCCAGGCGAACTGCGATAGTGGATTTGACCGGCTTCAGTATCTATGTAGGCCTTACGTACAGTCATTGGTCACTCTCTCGGAATTTACGTTTGGGGATTCAAACCGTGGTCAAGCCCCCATCGACGGGTATCACCGCACCGGTCATGAAGGATGCTTCGTTTGAGGCCAGAAATAAAACAAGATTCACGACTTCATCCGGCTGACCAACCCGGTTCAGCAAATGCATTGCCTCAAGACCCTGCCAGGCGGCGTCAAAATCCTCGACACCTGCAAGATATTGGCGCGGTTGCGGCGTATCTATCACACCGGGGCAAATAGCATTTACCCGTATCGAATAGGCTGCCAGGTCAGTGGCCATGGAGCGGGCCAGTTGCACCAATCCACCCTTTGCGGCACCATATGCCGCCATAGCCGGAAAGCCGATAAGGCCACCAACTGAGGCGTTATGTATAATGGAGCCGCCGTCTTTTTTGGCCATTTGCCGCGCGGCCAGCAGACTGAGCCAAAAACAAGAGCGCAAATTGGTAGCCACCAACAGATCAAACTGCTCCATCTCAGTTTCGAGAAATGGCTTGCCGACCATCATGCCGTGATTATTGAACAGGACATCGACACCACCAAATTCCTGCTCAGCGGCATTGGTAATTTTCTCGACTTGCTCGTCCTTTGTGACGTCGGCCGACACGTAGATCAGATTGCCATCGGCCTCGCCCATGAGTGCAGCAACCGCGCCATCCGCCTTTAAAGCCAGATCGCTGGCCACGACTTTCGCACCCTCGGCGATGAAGCGCCCTACCGCAACCTTTCCGATGCCACCAAGTGCGCCGGTAATGATGGAAACTTTGCCGGCCAGCCGACCGATATTCTTGCTCACTGTTTACTCGCTATTTACTCAGTACGAAGGACAAGCATCCCAAGACGTCGCCGCGTAAGGGTTGTCCACGATAAACAGCCAACTGCCGTCGGCCTGTTTTCTAACTACTTCCGATCCGCAGTTCCGGCTGGTCCATTCGGAGCGCTTGCCCGCTTCGTCCTCGGAAACGCCTTCGGCATACCATTTCGAGCGCAACAGCGCCACGTCGCCGGCCCCGTTGAGGGTGACGCTTGCGGTTTCCAGATAAAAGGAAGAGACCGTATCCAGAAACTCCTGCAGGAAGACCCGCCTTTCCTCCGGTGTTGTCCAGGATTTCCCCGTACCGATATCCCAGATCGCGCCGTCGGTCTCATACAGGGTCAACATGGCATCCAGATTCCCGGCGTGCCCGTACTCGACCCATAGATCGTGTGCAGCCTTGGGGGTGTATGCTTTGCGGATTTCAAGGTCTTCGGCTTGTGTCAAGGACATTATTGTAGATCCGGCGAGCAACGCCAGTATCGCCGACGCCATTACCGAAAGTTTTTTCATCATCATCTCCTCGTAAGAATTACGGCCGCTTGGGCCCCGCCTGGTCAGCGCAGCCCCAACGAGCCGGGGTTAATGAGCCGTTGTTGGTCAAGGATATCTTTAATTCCCGATAAAAGATCGCGAAACGGTTCATTGTTGATCGCTTCTTGATACTGATAATATTTTCCGATCTGCAGATGGCAGGCGCCGTGGTCGAAATATAACTGGCGCAACTCATCCCTGAGCTTGAGCGCCACTTCGCGGGTCTTGCTGTCGGCCGGTATGTCCTTCCACTTCGCCTGGAATTCCGGCTCGATCAGGCTCAGCCGGAACGGGCCAAGTTCATCACGCCAATAAAGGCTGGGTTCAATAAGGAACTCGGTCCCCGAGAAGCAAGTGAGATAAGATGTCTTGATACCGTATTCATTCATCAGAACCTGGTTGTCAGCTATAAATTTTTCGGTTGCTTCACCAACCTCAATCGCCTTGGACAATGGCATAAAACCATGTACCGGAATCCATATCTCGCCTTCTGAGCCGAGTAGTAAGGTTCTGACGCCACCGAATGGTTCCGCCCTGAATGCGGTTGGCAAGCTGTTTTCAATCTCATAGCCGACCTCCTCCAAGCATATATCCCGGCAAATCGACAGAGCGGCCTCGGCTGCGGAATCTTCAATCGCGTCAATGGCCATATGCAGCGAGTAATTTACTTCGCGCAGGAAGGTCTTGCCGGCCTTGGCCACCTTGAAGGCACTGACCAGGCCCCTGGCCCCTCCGTCCTTGCGGGCAATTTTTTTCAAGACGACAAGCCCTTCCTTGAAAGTGAAGCCCTGCTTCTCGAAGCTTTTATTGTAATAAGGGTCGAAACCGTAACATTCAGAGGTGATGCGCTTGCGCGCAATGCGGATCTGGGCACTCAGCATCTCCGCCAGTGTCTCAAACCCGAATGACAGGTAAACAGTGACGGCCGGCGTTTCGATTAAACGCAGCGTGGCGACAGTCTTGAGCCCGAAGGCGCCGGTGTCAGCCGTGAAAATACCGGTCAAGTCCGGGCCGAAATGGCGATAAAAGGGTGAACCGTTGATGTGGGTTGCCGATCCGGTCTGTAGCACCGACCCGTCCGCCAGCACGACTTCCAGTCCCAGTACGCTCTCTGCCGCCGTATTGTATACACCCGAACCCATAAACAGGCTGTTTTGCGACAACGCGCCACCAACCGTGGCATATTTCCCCGACAGGGGCCCAAAATAGGGAGTCCGAACGCCTCGTTCCCGGAGCGCCTCATAGAGATCCTTCCAGGTGCAACCACATTCAACGCGAACGATCATATCTTCGGTATTGATCTCGAGTATACGGTTCATGCGGAGCATATCGACCAGCATTGTGCCGGCGCGTTCCGGTGTATAGCCGCTGGTGTATGACATGCCACCGCCGCGCGCTACCACGGCCATACCTGCGGCAGTTACGGTTTTTACGGCTTGTGAAAGTTGCTCGGTCGTATCGGGCTGGATCACCACCTCCGCAATTACGCGCGGACGCCAACTCAGGTCGGTTGAATAATAGTCGCGAGTTTGCTCATCTGTAATGATATGTTCACCGCCGACAATCTCACGAAGCGCCTCGATGACTGGCCCGTATTGGGCTATTGCTTGTCGCTTGTCCATTTTATTAATACCCTCTTAGCGAAAATTAATTTCGAAAATAAACCCTCTGGATCGATCTGGGAGCGGGACCAACCGGCCCGGAACGAGCTGACCGAGCACAAACTCTCCATATCTGACACCTTGAATGGTTCCGTCGACAAGATATCGCACCGGATGATTGTTCATTTTTCAATTTCTTGAGCTTTTACAACAAACATGAAATTTACTGATATATTTCACATGGTAATAATATTTGTGTTCCCGAACAATAATAAAAACTGGTAAAGCCGCTCCACTGTGTAGACTATCTTGTGACTCTTGGAGAAAGGAAGCTTGAAATATTATACACAATTGCATACAGTTTCGCCCGATGAGGTGCATTCAGGTTCACGGTAAAGCATTCAAGGCAGAAACTGGAAAAGAACCTGCGGACAGACAATATAATCGAAATATTGTTCATACAAACCTACTTACCAATAGTTTAGAGGAGAACCTATATGCCTGATCCACATTTACGTCGTATAAAAAGGGACGATATGCAAGCGGTTTTCCAGGCTATGTGGGACCAAGGGACCGAACGTACTGGTGATGCAACTATTATTGAAGTAATGGCGAACGCACCAGAAATTTTACGTTGGTACTTTGAAGAGTTTTACGGACAGATTTTTTATAACGGTAATTCCAGGATTCGACTGGACGTTCGAACGAAAGAATTACTAAGAATCAAGTTGTCCAAGCAACATGGTTGTCAATTCTGCAATCGAAGTAATACGGTAGATGCTTTACAGGCTGGCATCACCCAGGAACAGATTGATAACTTACGTAAGCCCAAACCTGGTTTATTCGACGAAAAGGACATGGCCGTAATTGAGCTGGCTGAGGAAATGATGTTACAAAACATGCACGGGCAACTGAGCAAGGATCTCTACGGTAGGCTGCTTAAATACTATGATGATGGAGAAATTATTGAGATGGGATTCGTTGCAGCGATTTTGACTGGTATGGCGAAATTCATATTCACATTTGATATTGTCAATAGAGAAAAAGTTTGTCCGATTCGCCCAGCCGCTTAATGTAATGTAAAACCATACCGTCATTATGCAGACACAATTATTAAAATTCTGAGTTTTGTCTGTATGAAAAGCAATAGAACCCGCCTTAATCCGTTTTTATAAATTGGAGAACGATATGCCAAACGCACATTGGAGACGAGATGAGCCAACAATCTACAATTCTTTAGCGTTGGAACGTGGAAGTCTCGATGCGCCTGGACCTCTTGGTGGATGTACAGGCGCCTTGATGAGTAAGGACACAGTGAGTGGTGCGCTGACTTATATAATTGAACTACCGGTAGGTTGGAAGTCCCGCTTCGATGCGGAAGAAGCTTGTCTGGAATTTTTTGTGTTGAGTGGAAGTCTGGCATTGAATGGTGACGAAGTGGGTTCAGGCGGGTATATTCAACTGCCTCAACTGGCTGGCGGCGGAGAGATAGGCTCCCGTACCGGTGCCACTGCCATTGCCTATTATAATCCCAACCTTCCTTCTTACCCGTATCCGGTTACCCGTAATAGAACCATCAAAAGCTGGGAAGGGGAATGGATCAATAGTATGCCGGGTGCACATGGCGTCATGCATAAATCGTTGCGACTCCCCGATCCGGTGCCGCACCCAACCCTCGAAGGCTTTGATGGCGGGCCTGGTGGGTTTCTCAGATTTATGTATATTTCACCCGGCATGATTGCTGAGCAGGAGCATGTCCATCATGAATGTTTTGAGGAAATTATTCTATTGCAAGGCGATGTGTTACTTGTCAATGAAGGTCAAATGGGAATAGGTAGCGTAGTCTGCCATCCTCAAGAGTGGTATCACGCACCGTTTTTCTCCAAAAGTGGCGCCCTGATCCTTGTGCATACGGACTCACCCATGGGTTACCCCTGGCCCGGCCGTGATTATCCAAATAGTAGAAAATTGGCAAGTGAATATCTTGATAACTTGCCTTGGGACACACCGACAGAACATATTCCCTGGGAGCGGCACCCACTACGTGAAATACAGGAGGCATCCGAAGAGTACCATTCCTGGCGCAAAACCGATGCCGGTGGTGCGCTTTGGGGTGATAACGACACAGGAAAACAACTACCTGAATTGCCAGGTAAACGAGGAACGGCATCAAATTATCGGGCGAGTTGGAAACGATCCTGATTTTAATACAGAAACCCTTTACAGAAGACGACGTAAAATGAATCCAAAAAAATATATTTACTTTTGCAGCTTTATTAATACTCGTTGGAGCGCCAGACACCTTGTTTCCACAGCATCCGGGCCAACGAATGCTCGCAATGGTCAGAACAAATCGTAGTGTTCATTTACATTCTCTGCTCAAGGAGCATTACAATTTAATTATCATTCATCATCTTGCTGATGATGAATCATTGACGACTTTTATTCCCGAATTGGAAGCGTTGTGGGCAAAAGATCATGATGGTCACTCCATAGTGGGGTGACTCGTCAGGGACCTTTTTCACTCGCGTAATAAATCATTGGGATACTGTTTACAGAGTGATGGAATCCAGTATCCATCCACAGCCCTGATATGAAGTAATTCCACTTATCAATTTGATAAGCGGAAGATGGTTACAATATGGACTATGTACGAAACAGCTTGTCGCTGTTCGATTCCTGTTCCGCCCGCTATCCCATAAGATCATGAATGCCGAGGGGTTTGCCCTCACCGCCTGTGAACGCGGCTTCTTCCTGGAAAGGCAACGCTGCGCGCCCCGCCACGTATTGTGCGGTGACCTGGGTGACATGGCGGCCGTGAATTTTCGCAGTCTCATGGTCACTGGCCGGGGGCGCCTTGTCTGCGGACTCATCAATATTGGCTTGCGCCATGACCCCCAGATATCCGGCCATTCGGTTCAAATCTTCCTCGCTGCCTTCGGTCGAATAATTACCGCCAAGAATATATTGCGGCACCCAGATCATGCCCATCTGGCCGGCAAAAATCACCAATTGCATCAGGCAATTAAGCTTGTCCCCGCTGAACAGGTGAAGCCCGCGGCGAATTTGTTTTTCCACATGCGCTTCAGCCAGACTTCACCGGCCAGCTTTTCCGCGAACAGCTTAAATTGTCCGGAAACGCTGCCCATGTAGGTCGGCGAGCCAAAAATGATGGCATCGGATTCATGTAAAGTGGTCCAGTTTTCATCTACCTCATCGACATGGAGCAGGTGTACGTCCGCCCCGTCAACGGACCGGGCGCCCTTGGCTATGCTCTCTGCCAAAACAGCCGTTTGGTTCTTAAAACTGCTGTCGTAAACGATGCTCACTCTCACCATCGTATTGAACCTTTCCACGATTCAGAAGAAACGGGCGGATTTCGAGTGAAACCCGCCCGCCCTTGTTTGATATGGCTGGTGCTTAGAAGCGATAAGTGAGATCTACGCCATAAGTTCTTTCGGGTGCCCTGAATAGAGCCCCGATCCCGGGAAGAAGGACAATATGCTCAGCATTATATTTCTTGTCGTTCAGGTTCTTGCCCCACACGGCCACCATCCAGCTATTGACCTCAATAGCAGCCCTGGCGTTGATCAGACTAAAACTGCTCCTTTCACCCCCGGGTGTCGCCACCCAGTCCCAGTAGGTCTTTCCCTGGTAGCGGTAATCGACTCGGCCGGTTAACGTAACACGATCGCTGACTGCTGTATTGAAGTCTATGCCGGCATTCACGGTCAGCGGGGATGTCGATGGCCGCTTGTTGCCGACATTATCAGGGGCCGACGCAAACTGTGTTATTTCGGCGTCGAGGACGCCGACACCACCGAACAGGGTGAAAACCTCAGTCGCCCTGATAACGAAATCGAACTCGACACCCTTCATTTCGACCTTGTCGGCCGTGGATATGGCCTGCAGTGTGGCCTGGGGGAAGAACTCAAGAAGTTGGGCATTATCGGTATTGGTAAAAAAGGCGGCTCCGCTAAATGAAATCCGGTTATCCCACATTCTGCCCTTGAAGCCGATTTCCCAGCTGTCTGCTACTTCCTTGGCGAACGAGTCCTCGACCGTACTGGCCGGATTGAACCCCCGCAGAATTTCACCGGTACCGAAGGGATTCCAGCCGCCGGTCTTAAAACCGCGACCCCATGACGCGTACACTGAAAAGTCGTCATTGACGGTATAGCGGGCCGTGACCTTTGGCTGCCAATCGTCAAACTCGGTAGAGCGCGAACGAAATGCGCGGACCTCAAAGAACGGAATGCCCTTCGGATCCATGGGATCGGGGGGAAGGGCAAAAGCATGATCGGTCTGGTTCTTTTCCTCTTTATCGTAGCGCAAAGATGCTGTGATTTCGAGACGATCAGAGACATCGTATTCCGTGTTCAGATAGAAAGCGTAAGCCTTATTGTCGTTGGTATCGAATTGAAAACCAAGCGTCTGGTTACCACTGCCGAACGGGTTCGGTAACGGGCTCAAATTCACCCCGGCTCTGTCGGCACCGGTATTTGCGGAGTTGGTTATGTCAAACTCCGCATAATAAGCACCAACGATCCAACGGAATCGATTCTCCGACGGTGAAGTCAGGCGAATCTCCTGAAACCAGATCTCGGTGAAACGTTGGGTATTCTGGGTTTGTGCACCAAGCCCCACCGGCGTGTCGCCCGGGAAAAACACGTCGAACAGGCCCGCGTCAAAAAAATACGGATACCCATCCGCTCCGTAGTGGTCCTTGGTTTCAGCATAAGATGTGATCGACGTAAACGTGCCAACGCCGGTTTCATAGTCGATTTTTGCGGATAAATTCGTGCGGTCATTATTGCTGAAGCCCGGGATATTGGCGACCCATGGCAGGCTGACATCATCGCCGCTGAACACTGCAACGTTACCACCAAACTCCGGAGGTATCGCCAGCATTCCGTTCCAGGCAATGCCGCCGGCATTGATTTCCTGACGGGTAAATTTAAGATCGATGGTTAATGCCTCCGATGGAGTTGCCATCAGCCGGCCCATATAAACTTCCTCGTCAAAACGCAAGGGATTTTCGCCGGTCAGCTCGTTGGTAAAACTTCCATCCGATTCATTGTGGGAGAAACTTACCTTGGCCGCCAATTTGCCCGGAATAAGCGGGCCGGAAATACTGGCATTGCCACGGGCGAAGTCATTATTGCCCAAACTGGCCCGAACGGACCCACCCCAGTTCTCGAAATCAGGCCTGCGCGTCCTGATCACTACGGCGCCGCCGATGGCATTGCGGCCATAAAGGGCACCTTGCGGTCCCTTCAGCACCTCGATCTGCTCGAGCTCAAAAAACTCCTGATTGATGTTGTTCTGATCGAGATAAGGAACTCCGTCTATCACCAGCGCCACGGAAGATTCGCCCAGCCGTGTTTGCGTGTTCCCGCGCAATGTGATGTAAAATTCGCCCGGGATATTCGACTGCACAAAGGTGGCGTTCGAGATCAATTCCAAAAAATCGCCCGGACGCGTAATGTTCGCGCTCTCAATCAGAGTCGAGTCGAAAACAGAGATCGCAACCGGTACATCCTGCAATGACTTGGCGCGGCGGGTACCGAGGACAATTATTTCTTCGAGTGCCTGGTCGCCATCCGGATCTTGCGCCGCTGCGTCAGTGATGCCCAGCATATTGGAAGCTAAAAAGAAAGTAATCGCAGTGCTGTATAAGAATCGTTTTGCATGCATTTTGAGCAAGTCCTCCAAGTTGACACATGCCGAGATGATTTTGACACGGCGGTGTAAATAACGGCCAAAATCGATCCCGAACATAGTTTTCTTACTTAAATTTACTGTAGGAACAACCAATCTCCACACTAATAGCCTATCCATTGAAGACAACTTTGTATACACTTTTCTCCAACGGAGAAACCTGGGCAATTTTTCACAGTTCTTTTTTGCAGACTTTGCCTGCAGAATAAACACCGGTTGATCCACCGGATCAGGAGGGACCATGGGAGGAGCCTCATGAGTAAATTTAAAGTTGCGGCGGTACATGCTGCACCGGTGTTTCTGGACAGGCAGGCCACACTGGACAAAGTCTGTAGCCTGGTGGCCAAAGCTGGCGAGCAAGACATCCGTCTTGCCGTATTTCCCGAGGTCTTTGTTCCCGGTTTCCCGTACTGGATCAACCTTTACCCGCCCCTCGCTCAGGGGCCGTTGAATGGTCGTTATGTACAGGAGTCGATAGAGGTCCCGGGCGCGGATGTTGATCTGGTTTGTGCCGCCGCCAGGGATGCGGGTACCGCCGTAGTCCTGGGGGTGAGCGAACGCGACGGCGGCACTTGCTATAATACGCAAGTTTTCATCGATGCAGACGGCACCTATCTCGGCAAGCACCGCAAGCTCCAGCCCACCTACGCCGAACGTTATATCTGGGGCCAGGGAGACGGCTCTACACTTTCGGTTTGGGACAGTGCCGTGGGCCGGATTGGCGGGCTGGCCTGCTGGGAGAACATGCTCAACCTGGCACGCCAGGCGCTCATCATCGACCGCATGCAGATTCACGCCAGCGCCTGGCCTGCTCTATCGACGCTGGCTGGCTTCGAGGACGTATTCGAACCTCAAGTCGACGCTGTCAGCCGGGCGCATGCCATCACCGGCCAGTGTTTTGTCATCGTCGCCTCGGACACGGTAACCGAGGAAATGTTGCAAACAATAGAGGAGGCCCTGGGGCCCCAGGAAATGCTAAAAGCAGGGGGTGGCTGGTCCGCCATTATTCACCCCTGGGGAGTTTTCGTGGTGGGTCCACACAGGGGGGAGGAAGAGAAGCTGGTGGTCGCCGAAATTGACCTAGACGAGATTGCTGCGGTTAAAGCTTTCGTGGACAGCGCCGGTCACTCGTCACGCCCGGAAATCCTTCAACTCCGGGTCGACAGGGAGGCCAAGACGGGGTTGGTCGAAGATAAAACACTGATCGAAACTGAAGTCAAGAAATGACAAAACTGAAATCAAATGATCATGCAGGGGCTGGCAATACCGGTCAATTTGAGCAAACCTTGTTGCCGATAAAGCGGTCGATTCAGGCAGAAATCAATGGCGAACTTCGTTTCTCGAAAATGTTTTCCGCATCATTCATCAGGAGCAGGAGGCAATGGAGCAAGGCGGCCAGACCGACGAGTCTTATAGTGCGGTCATCGCCGAAGTTGAAGAGAAGTTATTACCGGGACAGGTCACACAACGATCCATATAATTAGTGGATTCGGGTTAACTAAATGAAAAGGAAACTACATTGGTTGAATTATAACGGCGAAATTTTCTGTGAACGGGCGCAGCAACACTGGCAGCGGTGACCGCCTGGTCGGGAAAGAGCGAGGACATCCATCACTTAGGAAGAACGAGGGCATCCATCACTTAGAATTAAGGGGCTGTCCGGTAAAACTTTTGTTGATAGTTACTTGATATGATATACAAAATTGCATACAATTCCACGAGGGTTATTTCGTGAATACATTAGGGTAATACATCCTTATCCCATTAGGGTAATACATCCTTATCCAAGGCCTGCGGAGATAAATCATGTCACAAGCTATGCTCGACAATACCATCCAGTTCAAACATGCCATGCTGGTCGACAGCACTGCCGATGAATTTGCCCGGCAGGAATTTGTTA
>SMVA01109781.1_pt1 | contig 12184 bp, 12 predicted proteins | sample 2456451 | NCBI WGS metagenome assembly SMVA01 (sample SAMN11095933, study PRJNA526329) | marine sediment metagenome | biome: Marine sediment; feature: Surficial sediment; material: Deep marine sediment; isolation source: Hadal surficial sediment | place: Pacific Ocean | collected 2014-05 | depth...
ACAGGTCAGCGGTGCCATCAGGGCTGGCCTGAGACACGACCCGTCTTTCCAACAAGGCCTCCTCGAAACGGGTTTTCGCTTCCCCGGGATCGGTTTCCACACAGAGACGCCGGATCCGAGCCGCCAGTTGACCCGTGGTCAGCTTGGGAGCACGGTGGATGATCCGATCGACCACTTCACGGGCAGTGTCCACGGTGAGATGAGTAGTGCCGTGAACGATGGTTCTAGCCCGACGAACGTCGATCAGCCCGGAGTCGAGCAGTGCCCACACTTTGGGTAGTCGCTCCCGCAACTCAAGAGCAAACTCCAATTCGACGTCCGCTGCTCGACGGGTCAGATTCAAACCGGCACTGAGATCTTCCGATGCAAACTCTGCCAACACCTCGGACCGTTCCACCGCCGAGCCAACCTCTCCCGGCGGCGAGTAGGCAACCTCGGTGATAGTCGCCATTCTCTGCGCGGCATAGTGGGACTCCATACGAGCCTCGGCCCGCATCACCACAACCAGGTCATGACCATTCAATCTGGAACGGTCTATCCCATACAGATACCCCGCCAGAATCAGACTAGGAGGAATCGACTCCAAATCATCAGGCAACACTTGACGTTTCAACTCATCATCGAACATATGTTCGATGATGTTGGCATCCGCCGACAGAATCCAGGGGTCTGATCCCGAATCAGAAAGAAATCAGAGAACCTTCACCGGGAGGTGTTTTATCCCCGAGATGAAATTTGAGCGAAGACGATCGGCCTCGCCCGAGGAGCAAGTCTGGCTGCCTACTCCATCAGCAGGTCGGAGTACTCATCCCTGACAACCTTCTTGTCGAACTTTCCGGTGCCGGTCTTGGGGATCTCGTCGATGAAGACCACCTTGTCAGGCAACCACCAATCGGCGAAACGGCCATCGAGGTGGTCCAGCAACTCCTGCTCCGTCACCTCGGAACCCTCAGCCCGCACCACGAAGGCCGCCGGACGCTCCTGCCACTTGACGTGCTTCAAGCCGACCACGGTGGCCTCGGCGACTTGAGGATGAGCCATCAACTCGTTCTCGAGGTCCAATGAGGAGATCCACTCCCCTCCGGACTTGATGACATCCTTCGCCCGGTCGGTGATGCGGATGTAACCCTCAGGGGTGATCTTGCAGACGTCGCCCGTCTTGAGCCATCCGTCCACGAACGACTCCGCGGTGCGGTCGTCCTTGTAGTACTCGGCAGCGATCCAGGGTCCTCGAATAAGGAGCTCGCCGAATGCCTCGCCGTCGTGGGGAAGTTCCTCCCCCTCTTCATCAACAATCTTCACTTGAAGACCGGCGACAGGAATACCTGCTGTTTCCAATCGGTCCAGTTGATCATCGAGATCCCAAGCCTCCATATGCGGCTTGAGCACCGAGGTCGAAGCGATCGGGTTGGTCTCGGTCATGCCCCATCCCTGAATCAGCCGAATCCCACGCTCCGTCCAATACCACTCGATCATTGCCCTGGGCACGGCCGACCCACCACAGAGGAAAGCGCGGATCGAAGACGTGTCGATCTCCGGGTGTGCCATCAGATACTGCTGAATCCCCAGCCAGACAGTCGGAACCCCGGCGCTGAACGTCACCTTCTCATCGACAAAGAGCTTCACGATGCCTTCCGGTGAGAGGTCGGGCCCCGGGTAGGTCAGCTTGGCTCCCTGGGTGACGGCCTCGTACGTGTAGCCCCATGCGGCTGCATGGAACATTGGGACCACTGGCAACACGTTGTCGTCCGGCCCCATGGCGATGTTGGCCAGGTTGGAGATGGTGTGGAGGTAGGTGGACCGTTGCGTGTAGGCCACTCCCTTGGGCTTTCCGGTCGTGCCCGAGCTGTAGCAGAGCATCATGGGCGAACGCTCATCGAGAAGCGGCCATTGGCCGTGCTCGGCCTGGTCGCCGATCAAGTCCTCGTAGGCGATCGAACCGGGCAAGGCATCACTTGCCTGGTCGCCCAAAATCACCCAGGTCTCGACAGTCTCGAGCTTGTCGGCGAGCGGAGCAATGAGGGGAACCAGGTCGGGATCGACGAAGATCACCTTGTCCTCGGCGTGGTTGACGATGTAAACGATCTGGTCGGCAAAAAGCCGCAGATTGATCGTGTGACACATGCGCCCGGTGTTGGCGGTCGCCCAGTACAGCTCATGATGTCTCTGGTTGTTCCAGGCAAACGTGCCGACGGCATCCCCAACCTCCAGACCCAAGGAGTCCATTGCAGAGGCAAGCTTCCGCACTCGAACGTCGGTGGATCCGTAGGTCGATCGCGAGATCGACCTGTCCGACTCGACCGAAACGATCTCTTGATCCGGATGGATCCACACCGCATGGTCGTAAAGAGTGGACATCAGGAGCGGGAAGTCGTCCTGCATATGTGGCATCAGCTATCTCCAATGAGCCTGTTCTTTCTCGGCTTCGCACTCTACGTCGGTCAGGTTTCCCTCGTAGTGGAGAGGAGAGTGTCCAGACGCGAGAAACCCCGAGGGAGCCTTGGCCGAAGCCTCAACCCTCTCGGGGTTCTCTATCCCGTTTGTCGTCCGGCCGGGGACCGGACTTCGCTCGGGCTTCGCCGTTGACCTAAGCCAGCGGCTGTGCGGTCCGAAAACCGCTCTCCCCGTTTCCGAGAAGTTTGCAAGCCTTTCGACCTGCTAGCCGTCAGTCTGCTCGACGATCCCGAAGGATCCCCGCTCGGTCTGCCGACCGCCCGTTGCCTCCGGTTTCCCTTTGGCTTCGGGTTGAACCTTCTGTTCGGTTTCCCGTTCTTTCGGTTCAGCCTTCCGTTCGGTTTCCCGTTCTTCCAGCCTGACCAGCCCAACGGTCTCCCGCCGTTCTGGCCCGTCGTCGGGTTTCCCCTTCGGCGTGAGCGGAAAAGTAGACCATCACCGGACCTTCCACAAGCCAGACTCCTGTATGTTTTTCGCGAACCGGATTCTCTTTTTCGCGACCCGGTCGTTTCCCCGATGAGAACGCGAGAAACCCCGAGGAAGTCCGGCCGAAGCCTCAACCCTCTCGGGGCTCTCATTGCCACTTCGCCGGGAAAGCGGGCCCCCGACTGGGTGACAAAAGGGAAAATACGTAACATCGACATGAGCGTCAAGACGCATCAGCTCATTGTTTTCGCGTCTTAAAAGACCTTTTCGCGGGTCATCCCCTAGAAATTCGAAGCGGTTGACGCGGACACGTCAGTTAGCGTCAATCGGATGTGGTCAGACCCCAGTGTGCGACGTGTCGTGCTGGCGCGACTCATATCCAGAATCGGAGGAGAGGCAGCTTTCTTTGTCGGCATTTGGGGCAAAGCGGCCTTCCAACTCCAGGCGACTGCTGGTGAACTCGCATTGGTCATGGCCGCCCTCGGTGTCGCGTCGCTGATCGGAGCCTCGGTCGCCGGCGTGCTCGTGGATCGGTTCGACCCACGCCGGGTTGTGCTCTATGGAGAGATCCTCTTCATCCCGGCCGCTATCGGTCTGGTCTTTGCCGACACGCTGCCTTCGCTGGTCGTGGCCACTTTCGTACTCGGACTCGTAGGCACACCGGTCTTCACGGCCATCTCCTCATTCGCGCCATTCCTCACCGACGATGAAGACAAACTGGCCAAGATCAACGGTTGGATAGAAGGCGCTTCGTGGCTGGCTTTCGTCATAGGCCCCGCTTTGGGCGCTCTCCTCGTGGTCACGATCAGCGTCGACAGCATCTTCGTGTTCGACGCTGCCACGTCGGCCGTCGCCGCACTTCTGATTCTGCCGGTGAGGGTGAGAAAACTCTCAGCAAGAGAAGGAGAGAAACGGGGCCTCACGGAGATGAAAGAGGGCTTTGCCTATGCCTATGGCCATCGTCGGCTCCGGTTCTACATCTGGCTCGGCGCGTCGGTCTGGTTGCTCTTCGGAACATTCGGGTCGCTCGAGCCTCTGTTCTATCGGGACGTCCTGGGCACCAGCTTGGAAACGCTCGGCTGGGTGAACTCCATATTCGGACTTGGTCTCATCGCCGGGACGGTGATCGCCGGACGACTGCCGGGGCGGTTCCGCAATGCCAGATGGCTCACCTTTCTCGTGGGTCTCAATGCAGTTGGCGTGCTCGCCTACGTGGGAACCGACATGCTCTCGGTGGTGGTCCCCGCTGGTGCGATGTGGGGAATGATCATCGGTGTGATGGCGCCACTTCTCCGCACGATGATCCAACTGAACTCACCGGAGGAGATGGTTGGCCGGATCATGGGGGTCACCCATATCCACTCGGAGGTGAGTCATCTGATGCCATTGGCAGTCGCACCCTGGCTGGCCGGAATCTTTGGCGTGCAGGCAACGCTTATCGGCGCCGGGATATTGGTGGCTGTGGTGGCGTCGCTGTTTTGGCCCAGGGCTGCACAGTTGGACAGAACGCGGTCGGCCGAGGTGCCACCGACCGGTCTCCCCGACCCGGCCGACGAGCCTCGTTCGGTGGGTCATTGAGATCAACCCGAATCTGTCACAAGCCTTTCCTATGATCGCCCATGTGACTGTCGAATTGGAAAATCCCCGTCTTGAAACCCTCTCCCCGAGCCGGGCAGGTGACTTCAAGACGTGCCCTCAGCTTTTCAAGTTCCGTGCCATAGATCGGCTGCCCGAGCCGACCTCGATCTACCAGGCGCGGGGAACGACCGCCCATATCGCCTTGCAACGTCTGTTCGATGATCCTCTCGATGAGCGGACACCGGACCGACTGTTCGATCTTTTCCGCGAGGCATGGACCGAGGTCAGGGGTGAAGAGGAGTTCGAAGGGCTGTTCGCAGATGAAGATGAAGAGCGGAAGTGGGGACTCGAGTCGCTCGAGTTGCTCGGTAACTACTTCGCCATCGAAGACCCGAAATCGTTTGACCCCGAAGACCGGGAGCTAGACATGCTCGAAGACCTCGACGGGATCGTCATTCGCGGGATCCTCGATCGGATCGACCGTGACGCCGATGGCCAACTGATCATCACCGATTACAAGACCGGCAAGGCGCCACCCGAGAAATATGCCCTGTCGTCGTTCTTCGCTCTCAAGATCTACGCCCTTCTCATCCGGAAGCGCACCGGCGAGACACCCAAAGAGCTTCGCCTCCTCTATCTCAACGGCCCCACCCTCTATCGACTCCCCATCGACGACCAGCAACTCGACGCCATGGATGTTCAACTCAGGGCTCTCTGGAAGGCCATTGAGAGAGCGCTCGCCACGGACCGATTCCCAACCCGCAGGGGAAGACTCTGTGACTGGTGCTCCTTCCAGGAGATCTGCCCCGCCTGGGCAGACGATGAGGTCCAGGCCTCCCCGTCACATGCTTAGAGCAGCCTCAATGTCTAACTCTTCGTGGCCACGAAACCAGAGCTCATCGCCCTAGGTCTCGACCGAGGGCACCTTCGACCCGCCCTGGGCCGATCTGATCGGGACGCAGTGTGGAAGCGGCGAGCCCGGATGAAGTCCTCAAGTGCGGCGAAGTCCTCGCTCGGCTCCGCCGAGCTCGCCGCACCACGTTCCCCAAACGCTACGTATGTTCCACCGTTGAGCTGGTCGAGAAGGACGGCAGGGTGGGGATCGTCGCCTTGGATCGAGGGTCTGATCAGGACAAGAGACCTCTGACCCAGGTGAGCACCGTCCTCGGGCCGTCCACCACGTACCGAGAGAACGCGGCTACGGCTCCGTTGCGACTCGGCGGGTCACCGGGCTCTCCTTGCCACACGTAGAAGAGCTGCTCGAACGTGGGAGGCCCGACGGCGAGGTACTCGGTCACCGAAAAATCGCTACCGACGGCATTCAAGTAGGCGCCCTGGAGCGCTCCGCTGCGCCCCACGCCCCCGCCGCAGTGCATATAGACCCGACCCTCGGCGGCGCCGACTGCCTCGACGAACGCGCGAACCATCTCCGAGGTCGGGGCGTGGCCGTCGGTGAGCGGCATTGGCAAGTACTCCATGCCCAGGGACGCGAGGAGTTGGGGATCGTCGACAATCGGGTCACCAAGATCACCCGAGCGGAGATCGACTACGAGGGTCACCCCGAGGTCGGCCAGTTCCTGGAAGGAATTGCCCAATGGCTGAGCGCCCGCGTAGAGCTTGTCATCGACCTGGCGAAAGTTTTCGATGTCCGGCACCCCCGGTCCGGTGGCCAGCACGTCCGGGCCCCATGCCTTGGCGACGCCCATGGCGCCTAGGACCGACAGACTGCCCACCGCGGCGATCACGAAGTAGGCGATGACAGCGAACGTCGGGTAGCGAAGCCGGCCGGCCGTCAGCCTGCGATATGTGTTCGCGATGATGCCCATAGTGTCCTGTGGGTGGTCTGTCGTATGAAACCGTTCCGGCGGCGACCCTCTTCCTCGCTTGGCCTAGTGCCTCCTGGAGATGGCGCGGACGATCACACGATCGAGCCGGAGCGCTATCCGATGCGATCCTCGGATCGCGACGTCGGCGACCGCCACCTAAACATTACGACTACCTCGCGTGTTCCGCCCGGTGAGTTGAGCCGCCCTCCAACCGGATCTCGGTTTGGAGTGATTTGAAGCGCCTCGGGCCTTCTACCCCCGACAAGCCGTCTGCACCGGGGTCTCTAGCGGGTCCACGAACCGGCCCGGCCACGGAGCAGAAGTATGGAAGTTTGTTCCTCGTCGTCCGACGGCAACCGTTCCGAGAGACCGCTAAGGAACGGGCTTCCATTGTGCGCCTTTCCAGAACGAACGACCTCCGCACGTATCCTGGTCGACGGCCAGGAATTGCAGGTTGCCGTTTTCCAGGACGTGGATCTCGTAGGTGCCACCCTGGTCGGGCTGGGAGCACATTGCGCTGTTCGTCGTGACGAAAACCTTCGTCCCCTCGAATGTGGTCTCAATTATCTCCTGTGGGCGGTCCTCAACCAAGTCCCGATTCTGCGAAACGTGCATGGTCCCATCCTCAAAGAACTGGAAGTACCACGGTCCACGGAGGCCTTGGCGCTGGTAAGTCCCTGCGATAGCCTCAAAGGACGATACCGGGCCCGGCTCTATCTCACTCGCGGCGACATCGGTTTCACTGCGGGACAAAAAAGCCAGCAGCCCGATGAGTATCGCCACGACCGCAAAACCAACCAATAGGCCTCTTCGGGTTCGTGGGTCTTTGCCACCGTTGGTCGGTGAGAATGATGTCTCGATCATGATCTCTCTCCTCTGCTGTTCCGTGAGGTGGATCTGACTGGACATTTCGACGTCCTCATAGAGCAGGCTCGGATCAGGAACCGGGTTGGCACGCTCGAGCCGCTCAAGCAGGCTGTCCCTTGTGGTCATCTCATCCCTCCTTCCTGGTCAGTCGAGGAACCAGCAGATTTCTTCGATTCTCGATTCTCTCGAGCTCCTTGGCCAAGCGGGCACGAGCTCTCGACATGCGCTTACCTACGGCCGACTCGGAGATCCCGAGAATTCGGGCGATCGCCTGGTGGGACAGTTTCTCCCATGTGGCGAGTTTGAGGATTTCCTTGTCGACGCCGCTCAGTTTCTCCAGTGCGTCGATCAGTTTCTGGTTCTCGATCGACTGCAAGAGGTAGACCTCGGGAGTCTCTGCACTCGACATAGCCAGACCACCAACACGTTGGCGGAGACGATGGGCGCGTCGACGCCTGCGCAGTTGGTTGGAAAGCACCTTGCGTGTCACGCCGTAGAGCCACGGGAGTGCGTCGTCGTCATCGGGAACCTGAGCAGAGCGGCGCCAGGCAACCTCGAACACTTCCGCTGCGGCATCTTCCGCGTCGGCACGGGGGAGACGGCGAACACAGTAGGCAAGGATGTTCAGGTAGTGACTTCGGTACAGAGCCTCAAACCTCTGTTCAGTTGTGCCGCCGATGGCAAGTCTGGCCACGGGCTATCTCGCTTCCTGAAGTTCCATCCGACCCTATCCATGTCCGGATGGCCTAATTCCTGACACCGGACTTCTCCGTCATATCCTTTCTGTGAACCGAATCAGGGTCTCAACCCAGGAAACGGTTCACAAAACGGTGATGACGGTGAGCTGCTAGTTATCTGGTTGTTGAACGGCGGGCGAGTCGCCCCACTCGGCTTCCAGCGCGTTGCGCAATTGGGCGACGTTCTTGGTCCCTATCCGCCTGGACAATTCACGCTCCAACTGAGCGAACGTTTCGAGAGCCAGGGGGACCGACCGTCTACCGGAGGCAGTAAGCCTGATCCTCTTCGCCCGACCGTCGTCTGGATCATCGCTGAGCTCGACCAGCCCTTTGCGTTCCAGACCTCGGACAAGTGTTTGTGCCGACTGTCTGGTGATTCCCAACCGTCGGGCCAGATCGGCAGGGCGGGTGCCTCCTGAGTCGAGATATGGGAACACCATCGACTCTGCGGTGGTCAACTCGGCCAAACCCTGGTCGGCGAGTCGGCTCCGGAGAGCGTCGTCGAACCATCTGAATCCCTCCAGGAGCAAACGTGCAAGATTCATGGAATTGTCAGTATACCTGACGAGTTGTATGGTTAGAGAATCGTCAGAGGGCCTGACGACCGCAAAAGGAGACAATTATGAGCACACTCACGACACAGACAGTCTCGGTCACAATTGACGCAGCACCAAAACAGGTGAGCGCCGATCTGATGAACGTGGAGTCGCATCCCGAGTGGGGAACGGAGTTCTTTTCAGAAGGTGTTGAAGACCTTGGTGATGGGTCTTGGCGGGTAAACATTCCCATGATGGGAGGTAACGCCCGAATGCGGATCGACGGCAACGAAGCGCTCGGCATCATCGACATGTACATCGCTCCGGAAGGCGTCCCATTTGGTGCGCCGCTTCCCGTTCGGGTTGTGCCGAACGGCGACGGCTCCGATGTTCTGTTCACCCTGACAAGGCTCCCCGGGCAAACCGATGAAGACTGGCAAGCGGGCATCGCCTCGATGCAGAGGGAACTCACACGCCTCAAGGAGCGTCACGAGGCACGATAGAGCGAAAACGAGACACCCAACCGACCGAAATCCAGGTTATGCCAGTTTGATGCGTCGGAGGGCCATGGCGTTAACGGAGACGATGATCGTGGAGGCGCTCATGAACAAGGCTCCGATGGCGGGATTGACGATGATGCCTACGCCGACGGCAACTCCGGCAGCGAGGGGTATGGCGACAGCGTTGTAGCCGGTAGCCCAGACAAGGTTCTGGACCATTTTTCGATGGGTTGCTCTCGCCAGGGTGAGAGCTCGAGCGACATCGGCCGGGTCGTCCTCGACCAGGACCAGGTCGGCGGATTCGATGGCTACGTTGGTGCCGGCCCCGATGGCGATACCGAGGTCGGCTTCGAGCAGGGCGGGGGCGTCGTTGATCCCGTCACCGACGAAGGCCGTTGGTCCTTCGGCCTTGAGCTCTCGCACGATGCGGGCCTTGTCTTGGGGCAGCACACGGGCGTAGTAGCGGTCAATACCGAGCTCGCCGGCGACGGTGGCGGCGACCGCCTCGGCGTCGCCAGTGATCATGACCGGGGTCACTCCGAGCTCTCGCAGTCGACCGACCATGTCGGCAGCGGTGTCACGGGTCTTGTCGGCCAGTGCCAGCACGGCTACGGCTCGCCCGTCTGCCATTACCGCTACGGCGCTTTCGCCCCGCTGATCAGCCCGCTCAAAAGCTTCCTGGAGGGTCGGGGTCACCTCGACACCCAGATCGGCGGCCCACTCGGGCCGTCCGACTCGAATCACCATGCCGTCGATCTTGCCTTCGAGTCCCTGACCAGGCACAGCCGTTACGTTTGAGCCGTGGGCAACGGTTAGTCCCTGCTCTGTCGCCGCGTCGACGATGGCGGTGGCCAGCGGGTGTTCGGAGGCCCGCTCCACACCGGCCGCCAGCACCAGCGCTTCGGCTTCGCCCAGGCCGTCGGAGGTGACCTGTGCCACAACGAACCGCCCCTCGGTGAGGGTGCCGGTCTTGTCCAATGCGACAAAGCTGATGTTCCATCCCCGCTCGAAGGCTTCCCGGTTACGGACCAGGATCCCGTTCTTGGCCGAAATCTGGGTGGCATTCATGGTGACGAGCGGGATGGCGAGGCCAAGAGCGTGGGGGCAAGCGATCACCAGCACCGTGACTGTACGAGCAACCGCGAAGGTGATGCCGGCGGTGCCGAAGAGCCCCCAGGCGAAGAAGGTGGGGAGAGCGACCCCGACGGCCACGATCACCAACCAAAAAGCGGCCCGGTCGGCCAAAACCTGAAAGCGGCTGCGAGACGCCTGGGCCTCCTCGACCAGTCGCATGATCTGGGAGAGAGTGGTCGCTTCGCCGGTGCGGGTCACGAGCAGAGTCAGGGCGCCTTCACCGTTGACCGCTCCTGCCACAACCTCATCGCCTTGCTGCTTGGTCACGGGCCGGGATTCGCCGGTGAGGAACGCCTCGTTCATCGAGGAGGCCCCCTCGACAACGTCGCCGTCCACCGGGACTTGCTCGCCGGGACGGATCAGGATGCTGTCGCCATCAGTCACCGAGGCCACTGGGACGTCTTCGATCGACCCGTCGCCGGCGACCCGGTGGGCGATGGTCGGGACCATATCCGCCAGGTGCTCGAGAGCCCGGCTCGCCGACTGGATAGACCGCATCTCCATCCAGTGACCCAGCAGCATCACGTCCAGGAGCGTGGCCAGCTCCCAGTAGAAGTCGTCCCCCTCGACACCCAGTGACACCGCCACGCTGTAGCTGTAGGCCACCGTGATGGCCATCGAGATCAACGTCATCATCCCCGGCTGGCGTGCTCGGATCTCGCGGTAACCGCCCTGGAGGAACACGCCGCCGGCGTAGACGAACAAAAACGTCGCCAGAACCGGGGCCACCCATTCGCTGCCCGGGAACGACACCGCCTCGTAGGAGAACCAGTCCTGGAACTGCTCGGAAAAGTAGAGGATCGGCACCGTGAGCAGCAGACTCACTAACAGACGGTCGCGGAACATCTCCGGGTTGTGGCCCTCATGCTTGTCGTGACCACCATCGTGCTCCTCGTGGTGCGTCACCTCAGCCGCCTCAGGTGGACGATCGGTACCGCCGGCCTCATGTTGGCGATGATGGTGAAGGGCGCCGTGCTGTCCGTCTGGGTTGGAGTCGGTAGGTTTTGTCATCGATCCAGCTCCGCTGGCTGGTCAGGGTACCCCCGCGGTCGATCGATGCCGTAGATCCACCAGCAGGCTGCGCCGGCGTCGTCGCCGGATCGATCGGGAGATGATCGATGAACTCCTCGACGAGATGGGGAAGCCCCCGGCGGTCTTCATTTGTGGGCCTACGGCCTTCGTCGAGAGCGTTGCCGCTGGGCTCGTCACCGCGGGTGTAGACGCGGAGCGGATCCGGACCGAGCGTTTTGGGCCCTCCGGTTAGGACGAAAGGAGCCTTATTTGATCAACCAACCACATGACTACCTGGCGGCGCCGGTAGTGACGGTGCAGTGTCCCCGCTGCGCCCAGCACCACGACATTCGTGAGGTGGGGCGGTCCGCCGGCGTAGTCGAGTTCTCGGGCGTATGTGTGACAGCTATCCCCGACGCAGGGTTCTGCTCGACAACGTTGCAACTGTCGGTGACGGCCCACGTATTTGCCTCGACTCCGGTTGACGTCTAGACGCACTTCGGTGTCTTCCCAGACACTGGACGCCACTGCAAGCCTTCTGCCAAGGGTCACAGTGGCAGTGGATTATGACGGCAAAGACCTGGGCATCATCTCAGCCACCTCACCATCAGATGCCATCAAGGAGGTGGCGTAAATCATGGACGGGGTACAGCTACTTCAAGAGGCCATCACTGCGCTACTGGCAGAGGGCAAGGAGGCCAGTGAGATTCACAGCCTCCTGGTGGAGCGCCTGGGTCTGACCACTGAGCCAGACTGTGGGCTGCCAGGACACTGGCCAGAGCCGCCGTCTGAATAACCCTCCCAAACGCACCCATCAAACCCCTTGGCTCCGGTCAGAGGGTTTTGGTAGCTCAAACCCATTTCTGTGGCCAAGAATTGGCCGCTGAAGTGGCCAGGCATCGATTCCTGGGTGCATCATGTTTTCCAGGCCATAACAAGACCCAGACGCAGGGTGGATTTTGTCAGCCTCATCCTCACCCGTCTGAGCGATGACCGCACATAATGAATCTCTTATGTTGTCAAGTTGCCGGCGGGTGGACAGGACTGGGGTGGGCCACACCTGTTGGTGGGCAGGCTCTTATTAGGTCACACGGTCCGCCAAGAGTGGTGGTGGG
>SMVA01267841.1_pt1 | contig 12184 bp, 10 predicted proteins | sample 2456451 | NCBI WGS metagenome assembly SMVA01 (sample SAMN11095933, study PRJNA526329) | marine sediment metagenome | biome: Marine sediment; feature: Surficial sediment; material: Deep marine sediment; isolation source: Hadal surficial sediment | place: Pacific Ocean | collected 2014-05 | depth...
CCCCACAGGCGCCATTATCAATGGCCGTGGCGGCATTGTGCAGGCATATCGAACCGGTCGTGGCAGAATAAAGATCCGGGCACGGTGCGACATAGAGGAAGATGAGAAGACCAATAAGCAGACGATCATCATCAAGGAAATCCCCTACCAGGTTAACCGGGCGCGACTCATCGAGAAGATTGCGGAACTGGTTAAGGATAAGAAAATCGAAGGCATCACAGAACTTCGTGACGAATCAGCAGTAGATACGAGGATCGTGATTGAACTGCGTCGTGGTGAAGTCGCTGAGGTCACGCTGAATAATTTATATGCCCAGACACAACTGCAAAATGTGTTCGGTATCAATATTGTCGCCCTGGTTGAAAATGAACCCAAAGTGTTAAACCTGAAGCAGATGCTGGAATATTTTGTTCTTCACCGCAGGGAAGTGGTGACACGACGCACGGTATATCTGCTAAAGCGGGCAAGAGCCAGGGGTCATGTGCTTGAAGGCCTTGCCATTGCCTTGTCTAATATTGATCCTGTCATAGAACTGATCAAGAATTCTGCCAATGTGCAGGAAGCACGGGAAAAGCTGATCGCTCAACCCTGGGCATCAGACAGTGTAAGCCAGATGCTGGAAAGGGCGGGGCCTCAGGCGGCACGCCCAGAAGATCTGGATGAGCAGTATGGTTTAAAAGACACGGGTGAATATTATCTGTCGCCAGAACAGGCCCAGGCGATTCTGGAGATGAGGCTCAACCGGTTAACCGGTCTGGAGCAAGATAAACTCATCGCTGAATACAAGGAGATTATCGACACCATTGCGGAATTGTTGGATATCCTGCAGGATTCTGACAGGCTCATGCAAATAATCCGTGATGAATTAATCGCGATCCGGGATGAGTATGGTGATGAGCGTTTGACCGAGATTATCGAATCTCAGGAAGACCTCACCATGGAAGATTTAATCACGGAGCAAGATATGGTCGTCACCCTGTCCAATGGTGGTTATGCCAAAACACAGCCGCTGGATACGTATCAGGCGCAGAGAAGGGGTGGACGAGGCAAGACAGCCAGCAAGGTAAAGGATGAAGATTATATCGAACGTCTGCTGGTGGCGAGTACCCACGACACAATTTTGTGTTTTACCAACAAGGGCAAAGTATTCTGGCTGAGAGTTTTCCAGATTCCACCGGCTAGCCGGACCGCCCGCGGTCGGCCGGTCATTAACATCCTGCCACTTGAGGATGACGAACGCATTACAGCGATGCTGCCTGTCCATGAGTACAGGGATGACCAGTTCATATTCATGGCGACTTCCAATGGAACTGTAAAGAAAACACCGTTGATGGACTTCTCCCGTCAGAGAAGTACCGGACTGATTGCCATTGAACTGGAAGAGGGCAATACCCTGGTCGGTGCGGCAGTGACGGATGGAACCAAGGACGTCATGTTGTTTGGCAGCGCTGGGAAGGTGATCAGATTTAAGGAATCCGACGTCCGTGCCATGGGCCGAACAGCGCGTGGAGTCAGGGGTATCAGGTTGAAAGCTGGCCAGGCGGTGATCTCGCTGATCATCCCGGAACCGGAAGGATTGTTGCTGGTAGCCAGTCGAAATGGCTATGGTAAACGGGCTCGAGTAGAAGACTTCTCTATCATTGGTCGTGGCGGCCAGGGCGTAATCGGTATGAAACTCTCGGAACGCAATGGGGATATGGTAGGTGCTGCCCAGGTGTTCCCCGGCGATGAAGTGCTATTGATTAGTGACCAGGGAATGCTGGTTCGAATCAGAACCGATGAGGTCTCGATTCAGGGCAGAAATACTCAGGGCGTTCGCCTGATCAATCTCGCGAATGAAGAGCATCTCGTGGGTCTCGCACCCGTTCAGGAGCCAGAAGGTGGTGATGAAGTCGACCTGGCTGAATCTGAAGAGTGAGTTGATCCAGTGACTGATAATACCAACGGTCAGGATCAGCTAGCCGGGCTTCGACAACGTATTGATGAGCTGGATGAAGAGATTCTCATTCGGCTAAATGAAAGGGCTAATTGTGCCCTTGAAGTGGCAGAAGCAAAGAAAAAAGAATCCAGTGATGGTGACCCGATTTACTACCGGCCAGAGCGGGAATCACAGGTGCTCAGGCGGATCGCAGAACTTAATGAAGGTCCCTTAAGCAACGACAAGGTATCGCAGGTATACCGGCAGATCATGTCAGCCTGTCTTGCACTTGAAGAACCGCTTAAGGTCGCCTACCTGGGTCCAGAGGGTACCTTTACCCAGTTGGCAACGTTAAAACAGTTTGGAAATTCAGTCATTGGTTTGCCGATGATGACCGTTGATGATGTTTTTAGGGATGTCGCAACTGAAAATTGCCACTATGGTGTTATCCCTGTCGAAAATTCTACCGAGGGTGTCATTAGTCACACCCTGGATAATTTCCTTCGATCTACATTAAAAATTTGCGGTGAAGTTGAGCTCCGGGTGCATCATCACCTGATGATCGCCGAGGATGCTGATGAGGAAAATATCGCGCGAATCTACTCTCATCAACAAACGCTTGGCCAGTGTCGTCGATGGCTCGATGGTCATTACCCCAATATACCGAAGATACCGGCCACCAGTAATGCGGAAGCCGCACGCAAGGTATTGGAGGAGAAGGATGCGGCAGCGATTGCCGGTGAAATCGCAGCCGAGATCTATGGCTTGAAAATACTGTCGAAAAAAATTGAGGATCAATCTGACAATACCACTCGCTTTATTGTTATCGGCCGGGAGGATGTCGGGGTCAGCGGCAGGGACAAGACGTCCATCATGGTGTCTACACATAATCAACCGGGAGCGCTTTACAAATTGCTGGAACCCTTCCATCGCCATGGGGTTTCACTCACATCCATTGAAACCCGACCGTCGAAGACGGGTATGTGGTCCTATGTATTTTTTATAGATTTCGAAGGCCACAGGGATGATAAAAATATTAAGACCGTACTGGGTGAAATTGACAGGGATAGCCTGGAAGTTAAATTACTCGGAAGTTATCCAAGAGCACTCTCCTAGTGAGTTATACAATTGGCGGGGAACCCTCCAATGGTTCCTCAGTAACTGGAAATGATGATGAAAATTCACCTGGTATGGAAAGACATTAAAGTTATTAAAGAGCTTATGCTGCCGCTATTTTTTTATGGTCGTGTCGCTGATGGCGGTCCTTCGCAATCTCGTGCGCGAGCCCGATCAGGACAAGTTTTATGAGCTCAGTGAGCTTCATAAAGCTTGCCTCCCGAGGTGTCCAGGAAATACAACCCTACCAACCCGGCAAACCTGTTGAGGAACTCGAGCGAGAGCTTGGTCTTAGCGACATCATTAAACTTGCCAGCAATGAGAACCCACTTGGCGCGAGTAAAAAAGTTATCGCCAGCTTATCTTCGGTCTTTCCGGAAGTGGCGAGATACCCGGATGGTAGCGCTTACCTGTTAAAGCATCGATTGAGCGAATTCCTTGGTGTCATGGAAGATCAGCTGACGATTGGTAATGGCTCCAACGATGTACTGGAATTGTTAGCCAGGGTTTACCTGTCAAAAGACAATGAATCAATAGTCTCCCAACACTCATTCGTTGTCTATCCGCTGGTGACCAGAGCCATTGGTGCATCATTAAAAGTCGTCCCTGCAAAAAACTACGCCCAGGACCTGCAAGCCACTCTGGAAGCAATCAGTGACAAAACAAGAATGGTGTTCATTGCTAATCCCAATAACCCGACCGGAACCTGGATCAATGAGAATGACCTGGTTAATTTCCTCGACCAGGTAAGGGAGGACGTCATCGTCGTTCTCGATGAAGCGTATTTTGAGTACGTTCAGCATCCTGAATATCCCAATGGTATTGAACTCGCAGAAAAGTATCCCAACCTGGTGGTCACCAGGACTTTTTCAAAGGCGTACGGCATGGCTGCGCTGAGGCTGGGTTACTCTGTTAGCAACCCGGATATTGCTGACCTGATGAACCGAATCCGCCAGCCGTTTAATATCAATTCAATGTCACTGGTCGCGGCTCTCGCAGCTATTGATGATCAGGATCACGTTAAGCGATCGGTTGAGCTGAATGCAAATGGCATGCGATATATCGAAGCTGAATGCCATCGGCTCGGGCTTGGATTTATTCCTTCTGCGGGTAATTTTCTGACCATCAATTTTGGCCGTGATGCAATGCCTGTTTATGATGGATTACTCCATGAGGGTGTCATTGTCAGGCCAATCGGTGTTTATGAACTACCGAACCATCTGAGAGTAACCATAGGGACCACCGCCGAGAACGAACGATTTGTCAGTGCCCTGGAAAGAGTTTTGCTGGAAAGAGTTTTGAAATGATCTCCTCCAGAGCGCCGATACCCTGCTGTGGAGTCGAATCAGAGACCTGCAGGGTTGCCCGTGTTTAAGAAGGTATCCATTATAGGCCTTGGGCTTATCGGTGGCTCCATAGCCTCCGGGATGAAGAAGAGAGGGCTTGTCGAGCAAGTTTGTGCGTTTGATGCTGACCCGATAGCGTTGCAAAATGGTCTCAGCCTGCAGGTGATTGATGAAACAGCGGACTCCGTCGAAGCCTGCATCATTGAAAGCGATCTTGTCGTCCTGGCTGTACCGGTTCTGTCGATTCCTGAGACACTTGTCTCACTCAAGGCTGTGTTTAAGGATGGTTCCTGCACTGTCACCGATGTGGGCAGCGTCAAATCGCCCATCATAAAAACTGCGGAAGAAGTGTATGCGCAGGTACCCCAGAACCTGGTGCCCGGTCACCCCATTGCCGGGTCTGAGAAACATGGTGTCACCGCAGCGAACCCTGACCTGTTTGAAAATCACAAGGTCATACTGACGCCAACAGATTCCGTGTCTAAACGAGCCACCAGGATCGTGACTGATCTATGGCAGGCGCTTGGTGCGAATGTCATGGAAATGACCGCCAGTCATCATGATGGCGTCTTCGCCCGGACAAGCCACCTACCGCATTTATTAGCCTACGCGCTGGTCGATATGTTATCAAAACAGGGAGATTCCCTTGAGATATTCCAGTATGCCGCGGGCGGATTCAGGGATTTTTCGAGGATTGCCGCATCAGACCCCATCATGTGGCGGGACATATTTCAGGCTAATCAGGATGAGGTGCTCAACAGCCTGGATAATTATCTTGATGAGCTGGGTGATATCAGGGAGATGATTGCCGATGGGCGGATGGAAGATCTTGCAGAATTATTTAAAAGGGCGAAGTTGGCAAGGGATTATTTTTCGGGGTTAGGTGAGTGAACAACAACATCCCGGTCATCACCATCGACGGTCCCAGCGGCTCAGGCAAGGGTGTTATCGCCCACAAGCTTGCTGCCCACCTTGGTTTTCATATCCTTGACAGTGGTGCACTCTATCGCATCATCGGCCTCGCAGCCCGAAAACACGACCTGAGGCTCGACGATGAGGATGCCCTCGCGGAGCAGGCGCTGGCACTGGACGTACGCTTCGAGCCTACTGGAAATGCTGAAGAGCCTCTCCGGATACTGCTTGAAGGGGAAGATGTGACTCGGCGGCTACGAACTGATCAAGCTGGGGTAGATGCGTCAACTATTGCACCAATAGCACGAGTCCGGGAAGGAATTGGACAATTGCAGAGGTCCTTCAAACAGCCACCGGGACTGGTAGCTGATGGACGTGATATGGGGACAGTCGTATTCACCGATGCCCAGGTCAAATTTTACCTTACCGCCAGTGCCCAGGCACGTGCGGAAAGACGTTATAACCAGTTGAAAGATAAGGATATTGGTGTTAGTCTGCACGACCTTTTTCAGAGCATCCAGGATCGGGATGAGCGGGATATGAACCGGGAGGTTGCCCCACTCAAACCTGCTGCTGATGCGATCATTATTGATAGCACCCACTTGAACATTGAAGAAATGTTCAAGATAGTGATGTCAGAGGTGAGTGAAAAACTGGGTTAACCTGGAATCCAACTAGATATTAATCAGTGATGAGTTCGCTGAATTGTCCATTTCAGGCGACACCCTAATATAAATCAGACCCACACATGGTTGGTGAGTGGATAGAGAAGGGCATACAAGCCCGGGAATAAAATCAATGAGTGAAAGTTTTGCGGAGCTATTTGAAGAAAGTTTAAAAACCATCGACATGCACGCCGGATCTATTATCGCCGGAGTCGTTGTAGACATAGATAGTGAATGGGTCACGGTTCATGCCGGGCTAAAATCCGAAGGGGTCATCCCCCGAATCCAATTCCTTAATGAAAGCGGCGAGCTTGAAGTCGAGATCGGGGACACCGTCCAGGTTTCCATGGATGCGGTCGATGATGGTTTTGGCGAAACCAGGCTATCACGGGAAAAGGCGAAACGAGCGGAATCCTGGCAGATGCTGGAAAGCGTCTACGAAAAACAAGAAGTCATCAAAGGTGTTATCAGCGGTCGCGTTAAAGGTGGATTCACCGTTGAAATCAGAGATGTTCGCGCATTCCTGCCGGGTTCACTCGTTGATGTACGTCCACTGCGAGAAAATGAGCAGTTGGAAGGTCAGGAACTTGAATTCAAGGTTATCAAGCTGGACCAGAAGCGGAACAATGTCGTCGTTTCAAGGCGATCTGTTCTTGAAGAAGAAAACAGTGCAGAGCGTGAAGCACTGCTTGAAAGCCTGCAGGAAGGCATGGAAGTCAAAGGTATCGTCAAGAACCTGACTGACTACGGTGCATTTGTGGATCTTGGTGGCGTCGATGGCCTCCTGCACATCACAGATATGGCATGGAAGCGCATCAAGCATCCAAGTGAAATTGTCGCAGTAGGCGATGAGATTAGTGTCAAAGTACTGAAGTTTGATCGCGAACGAAATCGTGTTTCATTGGGTCTGAAGCAGTTGGGTGAAGATCCATGGGTAGCAATCACAAACCGATACCCTGAAAACACCAGAACAATCGCTCGAGTCACTAACCTGACTGACTATGGTTGTTTTGCGGAACTCGAAGAAGGTGTTGAAGGTCTTGTACACGTTTCTGAAATGGATTGGACCAATCGCAACATCCATCCCTCCAAGGTTGTTCAGGTAGGGGATGAAGTTGAAGTCATGGTCCTGGATATCGATGAAGAAAGGCGTCGAATTTCACTGGGGATCAAGCAGTGCAAAGGCAATCCCTGGGAAGATTTCTCTCTTCAGCACAACAAGAACGACAGGATCAAAGGCTATATCAAGTCGATCACTGATTTTGGAATATTCATTGGCCTCGAAGGCAATATCGACGGTCTTGTCCATCTTTCTGATATTTCATGGAATGAGCCAGGCGAGCAGGCCGTGCGTCAGTTCACCAAGGGCGATGAAATCGAAACCGTTATCCTGTCAATTGACTCTGAGCGTGAAAGAATTTCTCTCGGCCTCAAGCAATTGGAGGACGATCCCTTTTCTAACTACGTTGCAGTTAATGAACGTGGCAGCATTGTCACCGGTAAGGTGAAAGAAGTTGATGCCAAGCAGGCAACGCTGGAAATGGCAGAGGAAGTGGACGGAATTCTGAAAGCCTCAGAAATCAGTGTCGATCGAGTCGAAGACGCCCGGAATGCGGTGAGTATTGGCGAAGAGATCGAGGTCAAGATCATCAGTGTTGATCGTAAGAACCGGGTGCTGGGTGTATCCATCAAAGCGAAGGATATGGCTGATGAGGAACTTGCAGTCAAGGAACATCGTGAGAAGGACGCAGAAGTTACCCCGACCACGATCGGTGATTTGATCAAGCAGCAAATGGGGCAAGGACCCGCAGAAGATTAACGGATCCATGACCAAGTCGGAACTGATAGAGAAAATCGCCGCGGTTCAAACCCAGCTATCTGCAAAAGATGTAGAGCTGGCGGTGAAGATGATTCTTGACCATATGACCCGGGCACTTGCCGAAGGAGAGCGGATCGAGATTCGCGGCTTCGGCAGTTTTTCTCTTCATTTTCGTGCTGCAAGACTCGGGCGCAATCCTAAGACCGGGGAGAAAGTGGATTTATCGGGTAAGTATGTGCCGCATTTTAAACCTGGGAAGGAACTGCGTGAGCGGGTTAATGATGGACTCCTGGCTGAATCAAAGACTGGTTTTGAGCAGGTCTGAGAGCTTGAAGTTTGTTTAACTTTAAGGTCCCGGCATTCGTCGGGATGAGCGCCTGGTGGACGAAATATCGAGGTGATACACGTCGGGAACTGCCACTTCGATTCACTACAATATCACTTATGATCCGCAACACCTCACTAGAAAAAGCCACTAGCTTCAAACAGGCCCCAGCAAAAAAATGATTACCTTCCGGCTCTCATCATGCATAGTAAAAATCGTAGTATAATGGCTAATCTTCTATAGGTTTTCTGTAATGAACCTCATTAAGAAATGGCTATTTCGCCTGGTTCTTCTCATCGTTTTTGTTGTTGCGTTAGTCGCCGCTGCAGATAATAGCCATGAGGTGCCGCTGACATTTCTGGAATATCAGACACCCTTATGGCCGATATCCTGGTGGATGCTTGCAGCATTTGTTGTTGGTGTATTATTTGGATCCTTGCTTAACGCCTGGTCGAACACAAGGTTGCGTGTCAGTACCAGTAGAGCAAACAAGCAGGTTGAGAAAACCAAGAGGGAACTGGATAAATCGAAATCGGATTCTGCCATTGTGATGGCCGAATAAATGAGTCAGTGTCGAAACTTAATTGGCGTGGCTGGCGACATACAGATTGAATCAGGATTGTAATAATAAGTTTGGTGTGAAGTGGATAATTGGCTCCTATATATATTGATTGTCTCCGCTATCGGTTGTGGCTGGTGGCTTGGACGTCGTGAGCGAGCAAAGAGAATTGATTCATTGGGGTCTGGTTCCCTTGGCGCGAGCTACGGACGGAAGTATTACCAGGGTTTAAATTATCTGCTAAATGAGGAGCCCGATCGGGCTGTGGCGGCATTTATAGATGACCTGGATGTCAATGCTGATACCCTGGAAACCCATCTTGCCCTGGGTAGTCTGTTACGCCGAAGAGGGGAGTTGGAGAAGGCTGTCGTCGTCCATGAAAATATACTGAATCGTGCACAGTATCAAAAAGATCTTGATGTGGAAATTGTACATAACGTGCAGTTAGAGCTTGCCCGGGATTTCCTGTTAGCTGGCCTGCTCGATCGCGCAGAAGAGCTTTCCGTAAAGCTTCTCGATGCCGGTCCAAAGGTCAAGCGAGATAGCCTTAAAATCACACTTGAGATCTACGAAACAGAAAAGGAATGGCAACAGGCTATTGAGGTGGCGAAGCTATTAGCAGTTGGCGAAGATTCAGAGCAATTCGATAAAGCGATATCGCACTACTATTGTGAGATCGCCGAGGAAAGCATGGCTAAATTCAGAAATGAAGAAGCACGTGTTGCCGTAAGTGAGGCAATTGGACATGATGCCAATAGCCCCCGTGCTTCTCTTATTCATGGCCAGGTAGATATCAATGAAGGTCGATTTGATGATGCCGTAAGAGTTCTGCAGAGAATCAAAAACCAGGATCCGGTTTTTGTTCCTGAATCGCTGAAGTCACTGGTTGTAGCCTATGAAGGCAGTGAGAGACCTGCTCAGGAGCTTCGGGAATACCTAACGGAATGTCTGGAGTCGACACCCTCGATTTCCATAGTCCTTGTGCTTGCAGCAAGTATTCGAGAGGAGTCAGGAGATGAAGCCGTGGCTAAATTTGTCGCTGACCATTTGAAAAAGAACCCGACAATTCGTGGCCTCGGACAGTTGATTGATCTGCATATTGACAACACCGAGGGTATCGCAAAGGAAAATCTTTCTATATTGCGCAGTTTTGTAGAAGCCCTGGCGGCGGACAAACCAGCCTACCGATGTAACAAATGTGGCTTTGAGGGTAAGAAAATGCGCTGGCATTGCCCCAGTTGTAAGGATTGGTCGACCATAAAACCGATCTTTGGTTTGGAAGGGGAGTGACCCGCTACGCGGGTCATCTGATTGGACTCGCGCACCAGCGAAGTCGAAGGATCCCCATGAGAATCTTCACCCTCAGCGCGAACGCGGGTCCGACCAGAATGGCCGTAAATTTATCAAGCTGACGGTAATAAGCCCACGTCCATCATCACAAAGTTCCCCATCAACATTAAGACATCACCTACTTTCCTCCGCCACCCCCGGTGCTAAGTTGATTCTGCTTTCCAAGCAATCAAATAACCTAAAGGAGATCCACATGAAAGCTAGAAATTTGTTTGTATCATTTATTGCCACACTTGTTTTGTGCTGGGGTAGTGTCTTGTTTGCCAACGACAGTGGTCCGACAGAAGCAGCTATGGACCAGGTAACCGTAAACATTAACCAGGCAGATGCAGAGACACTTGCAGACGTATTGGCGGGTGTTGGCATGAGCAAGGCACAAGCCATTGTTGCCTATCGGGAGGAGAACGGTAAGTTTTATTCAGCTGAAGAGCTGACAGCTGTTCGCGGAATCGGTGCGGCGACGATAGCGAAAAATAGCACCAAGATTGTTGTCAAGTAAGTGTTAGAGCAGGCTAGTCAAGGCCGGAAAGAACCGACGTTGATTAGCCTGAAATTTGCAGCAACTGACCCGCGAGGTTACAATCCGAGCCGTTCGCCGAGCCAGGTGGACTTCTGGTTACAAAAACCAAACGAATTGATTCGCATAAAGAAGTAGTTCAATTGATTACTTACGGGATGATTGATGCAAGAAACGTCAAGTGAAATTGCCGATCTGGTGACGGTTGACGATTTGTCTGTAGTCTACTCTAGCGGAGAGATTATGTCGGTCGGATTGAACTTGAGAGTCCCCGATCTGTGTATCTTTGATCCTGTTATAAGAATATCAATTCGGCTGCAGGGTGAAGAGGAGCACCTCTTAGGATCTGATTCACATCAAGGGGGAATGTTCTATCCGTGGCTTCCTCAGGGTACTTACCAGTTTAACTTTAGCTGGCCTGTATCTCTTCCCGGAGGTGATTACGAGCTTTGTGTATCCTGGGGAACCGTAGCTGATGTGAGACAAACCGATGTCGTCAGACATTTCCAAATAGAACTAAAAGACTCTGAATCAGTGTTGCTCAATGGCACCTGGGGAGTGCAGCCTGAAACTCGCGATTTTATAGATTCTTTATCCTGGCAAAAAGGCATGAACAACTGGTTTCACCGACATTTTTGTCATGCGGCGCAGGTGATCGGCGAGACCTTTCTTGATAACTCGCCTCTTCTTCAGGGGAGAATCCTGGATATGGGAGCCGGAGATGGCATTACTGACCTTGGGTTGTTTCTCAGGTATCGCCCCCAGGAACTGGTGGCCATGGACATCGTGAATTTTGCAACCAATCTCCCGAGAGTCGCCCAGGAGAATGATTTGCCCCTGGAAGCATTACCAGATGGGTTTGTCTTCGTTCAGGGCAGCTGTGATCATGTTCCCTATCCGGATTCCAGTTTTGATGTGATCATTTCCTGGGGTGCAGTCGAACACATGAAAGACGGTTATCAAATTTCCCTGGATGAGACCTGGCGGCTGTTGAAACCAGGTGGCCTGTTTTTTGTGAATCCCGGGCTGTTCTATGCCGAATATGGATCGCACCTCGGCGAATTCTCCGATCTGCCACATCTACATCTTAAGATTTCAGAAGCAGAACTCCATGAGCTTGTCATGACAACAAAACCCAAGATCATGGATCGGTCTGGATTTGATGTTAGTAATGAAGATTACTGGCGGTTTTATCAGGAGTTAAATCGCATTCGCGTGGCTGATTTTGAAACCGAATTGAAGAGCTACGGTTATGAGGTTGTTCGTGCGGCTATTCGTGCCAATGACATGGTTGAATATGATGCCCAGTTGCAGCCGTATAGTATCCTCGACCTAGCCGTAGAGGACGTATTTTTCACCCTGCGAAAACCAGAATCTAACAAGTCGTAAAAAGAGTTCGAATTTCACTGTGGAGCATCTCTTTGAAGATTGTAGAAGGGTTCCGGGAAAGATCCTATGACTCATGGTCCGGTTCGGATCTGTGTATAATTTGATATTTCATCAGGAAACAACCTTCCTTGGACGATATTCTCACATTTACCGGTGAACGCTTCCTGCCTGAAGTTAAAGGCGAAATCAGCTATGAACACTGGCACCGGTACGCTTTTGCACAAAACCTGTGCCACGATAAAGTTGTTCTTGATGTCGCCTGCGGTGA
>SMVA01334498.1_pt1 | contig 12181 bp, 12 predicted proteins | sample 2456451 | NCBI WGS metagenome assembly SMVA01 (sample SAMN11095933, study PRJNA526329) | marine sediment metagenome | biome: Marine sediment; feature: Surficial sediment; material: Deep marine sediment; isolation source: Hadal surficial sediment | place: Pacific Ocean | collected 2014-05 | depth...
GAACAGATCCAACGGAGGCAAGTTTCAACGCTGTCACTGAAGATCCAACCGGAAATGTAGCTTCTTACGAGTTATTTGTAAGAGGTACTTTTAAGGGAGCCCCTGAGGACCCTATCGCTTATATGAGCACTACAACATTTCCATTTGATGTGAGTTTTTCTACCGATGACATGGAAGTTTTATTCGATGTGGTGGGTAAGGGAACATTTGAAGACGGAGACGACTTCTTCTTTACATCGAGAATTATCACTCACGATGGCAGAGTGTACAACTCTGACGTATCGGAATGTGATGAATGTCCGGATGAAGTATTCTTCGATGAAAATGGAAACCCTGTGGATGAAAACGGGGATCCATTGGAGCAACAGATAGATCCGGGAAACTGGAATGGTGGAACAATCGATAGTGTATTGCTACAAGGTGGTGACACCGGAGAGAATGAACTCTTACCGGCAATTTTCTGGGTAGTTAGATATTTATCTCAAACCTGTATATAGTAACTATACTGAAATAAATTGATAAAAAACCATCCCGCCTTTGGCGGGATGGTTTTTACTTTTATACCATGAGCAATGAAAATTTAATTTTTGGTGTGTATCCTGTCATTGAAGCTATAAAGTCCCAGGTGACGATCCATAAACTTTATGTTCAAAAAGGATCCTCCAATACCAAAATAAACGATATCGTTCAACAACTGGAGAATACAGACGTATCCATAAGCTTTGTACCTCAGGAAAAGCTGGATAAACTCACCCGTTCTAACCATCAAGGAATAGTGGCTCTGTCCTCCCCTATTTCTTTTATTAGTATCGAAGAATTGGTTGAAAATGCATTCGCAAAAAATAAGAAACCTCTATTTCTGATTTTGGAACAAATAAGTGATGTCCGAAATTTTGGCGCTATCATTCGTACAGCTGAATGTACCGATGTAGATGGTATCATTATTCAGAAAAAAGGTGGAGCTCCCGTAAGTGGTGATACTGTTAAGACTTCTGCGGGTGCAATATTTAAAATGCCGGTTTGCAAGGTGGATCATATCAAAGATGCTATTTTTTACCTACAGGGCTCTGACATTAAAGTAATAGCCGCCACCGAAAAAACAGATAAGATACTTTATGAACTGGATTTGAATACTCCTCTAGCTATTGTTTTGGGTTCTGAAGGAAAGGGTATTTCGAGGTCTGTATTGAACCTGGTGAACGAAAAGGCTGCATTACCCCTGTTGGGTGAAATCAATTCATTAAATGTATCCGTTGCCTGCGGTGCTTTTCTGTATGAAGTGGTTCGGCAAAGGGCTTCTTAATCGTCTTTGGTTTTAGGCTTCTTTTTAAAGATATAATTAATTGTTACCCGCTCGTCTTTGGCTTCTCCTTCAGAAGCATTTGAAAGAGGCTCTTTTTCCGGAAGTTTTTCGATAAAATTACCATCCTCGTCAAAATGTTTTAAAAATTCGTCTTCTTCCGGATTATAATCATCCCGTTCCCAGGCGTATTTTTTATTCTCAATAACTTTCTGTTTAAAAATAAAAGCGAATACAAACCCTACTATGAATCCGGATAAATGACCTTCCCAGGATATTTTTGGATCAACAGGAAATAAATACCACAATAAGCCACCATACAGAAACACAACAATGAGTGAGATTGCCGATAATTGAAACCTTTTTGAAACTATTCCCTTAAAAAACAAAAATGCAGCCAACATATAAACCACACCACTGACTCCTATATGCATTGCAGGTCTGGCGATTATCCAGGTGAGTAGTCCCGTTAAGAGGGTTCCCCATAGCATGACTTTCCAGCGAATGTTCCTGTAAAAATAAAACAACGCCATACTCAGGGCAAACAGGGGAATTGAATTGTTGAAAAGGTGTTTTAAGCTTCCATGAATAAGGGGTCCAAACAAGATCCCTTTCAGTCCTTCCGCTTTTAGAGGATAGATCCCCCATTTTGAAAATCTGAAATTGAAACGGATATCCAACCAAAACGCTATCCAGATTATTACTAAAAAGAATAATGGATACAATATAATATCCGGAGAATAGTGTAATGCTTTTTTTTGGTTCATATTCTTGTTATGTCAAAAAACAATCCTAAAATACAATTTATGATAAATTGTCAGTAATTTGATATTTTTAATATCGTAATTTTGCGCCCATGAGCATCCCTTTGGCAGAACGAATTCGACCCAAAACCCTTAAAGATTATCTTAGTCAGCAGCATTTAGTAGGGTCTGAAGGCGCCCTTTCAGCGCAACTGGAATCGGGTATGATCTCATCCATGATCTTCTGGGGCCCTCCCGGTACCGGAAAAACCACTCTGGCTAACATCATCGCATCAGAATCCGATCGCCCTTTCTATACACTTAGTGCTGGGGATAGTGGAGTTGCGGCTGTCAGAGAGGTTATTGAGAGAGCCAAAAGGGATGATGGTCTATTCTCAACTAAAAACCCAATATTGTTCATTGATGAGATCCACCGTTTTAGCAAGTCACAACAGGATTCTTTATTGGGGGCGGTTGAAAAAGGTTGGATCACTCTTATAGGCGCTACCACCGAAAATCCAAGTTTCGAAGTAATTCCTCCACTTTTATCCCGCTGTCAAGTTTATGTGCTCAATCCTTTTTCTAAACATGACCTGGAAACGTTGCTTCGTCGCGCTGTCAAAAAAGATGAAATTCTTTCCAAAAAGAAGATCACTCTTAAAGAAACCGAAGCGATATTACATTTATCGGGTGGTGACGCTCGAAAATTACTGAACATTCTGGAATTGGTTGTTCTTTCAGAAAATTCAGAAAAAGTTGTGATCACCAATGATCTGGTTAGCCGAAAGATCCAAAAGAATACTGTATTGTATGACAAGACAGGAGAGCAACATTACGATATCATTTCGGCCTTCATAAAATCCATTCGGGGAAGTGATCCCAACGCTGCCGTTTATTGGTTAGCGCGGATGATCGAAGGCGGCGAAGATGTTAAGTTCATAGCCCGCCGATTGGTGATCGCTGCTTCCGAAGATATTGGAATGGCAAACCCAACTGCTCTTGTCCTGGCAAACGCCTCTTTCGATGCTGTTAATTCGATTGGATATCCGGAGGCACGTATTATTTTAAGTCAATGTGCAGTATATCTAGCCACTTCACCAAAGAGCAACGCTTCTTATAAGGCCATTAAAGATGCGCAACAAGTCGTAAGACAAACAGGGGACCTATCAGTTCCACTTTCCATTAGAAACGCTCCCACGAAGCTAATGAAAGAGTTGGGTTATGGAAAAGACTACCAATATGCCCACGATTATGATGGCAATTTTGTGCCCCACGAGTTTCTACCTGAAGAGATCGCTGGTACAACTTTCTATATTCCCGGTACTAATACAAGAGAACAGAATTTAAAAAAATACCTGGCGGGTCTTTGGGCAGAGAAATACAACTATTGACGAACTGCCTCAAATATCATCTTTTGAAATGAGGTCTCGATAACGAGGTTCTTTTCAGAATCAAAATAGCAATTAAATGTATTGCCCGAAGTATCCACAAATTGATATGTCTCGTTGTTTTTCTGAACAAGCGTTCCTTTCACTTTATTGCCCGTTTCCATTTGCTGATACAGCGTATAACCATTCTTATTCTCCTCCAGAACAAAATTCGCACCGTTGTTTGTGAATAGTGCGGCGCTACCTGAAATCACCAGCGGAACGATAACTGTTGCGATAGGCACGCTTTTAGGAACCTCAGTTTCGGGGGAGATCTCTTTCAATACTTCTGAAGGCGAATCGTCTTCGGCTTGCACTTTGGATTCATCTGTACCAAAAATTACTGGTTCCTTTTGTTGCACACCGAGTTCTTCTATGCTCAAAAAAGCGTTTCTTAATGCGGCAGTATAGGTTTTACTGAATTCCTTTAATTTGCTTTTGCCGACTTCACTTCTGAAAATTTCCTTACCCGAACAGTCATTTAATATAATATACACTTGCGTCCAGATAAAGCCTGGCTTGCCGTTCACTACGGCCCAAAGACCATCGCATCGTCTTACATCCGGCATTTCTCTGTCGAAATAAGCGTTGAAGCCGTGTTTATTAAATAAAAATTTCGTCAACGAATTCAATTGATACTTATCCGTCTCGTTAACGAAGTCATATTTCTCGGGCACTACTACAAAACTATAATCACTAAGAGATTCTTGCGAAAACCCTACAGAAATAAAACAAAATACGAGGGCCAATACGACTAAATATTTCGTCATTCTTGATCAACTACAAAGTTAAAACCTAGTTGTAAAGATACACTTTTTGCTTTTGCGATGTTTCCGTAATACAGCACGTTATCGAAGGCTACATAAAAATTCAATTTGCCGAGATCTGTTGCTATTCCAAGTCCTACATTATAATAAGAATAGGGATCTAATGTGTAAGTAGCCTTAGCCGAAAGGAATTGAAATAATTTGTGATAATAGAACAAGGTAGCAGCCATTTGAGGGCCTTTCGGCCGTATAATACTATAGTATTGGAGTCCGACGGACTGTACTCTCTCCAACCCTTTATTATAACAATCACACTCTTCTCCTCCCACAAATTTTCCAAAACGATATTTTACTCCTGCATTGACTTTTACCGGACGCAGCTGCGTATAACCACTGGTTATAGTATCCACAGGAATCTCGCGTTCTATCTCATCTTCCAGATTATCATAGTAAGGGATGGTAGATTCCCCGGCGCTCAATGGAGGAAAGATAAGCTCTATACCGTTCAATGTATAGTCTCCGGTAGCCCGATACTGTTCAACATCTTTGGTGTGAAAAATAACACCCACATCCAATACACTGCCACTCGCCGTCCATCGATCATTAATTTCATAGGTTGCACCAAAATCTATTCCCAAACCAAGATTACCCCCAAATAGAGCTCTGCCAAGGACTTTCCCTACCGAAGTGTCCTCTAAAGAAGCAATGCCCGATGTTTGCACACTTATATCTATATCAGTAACAATGTGCTCATAGGTATTTGGGCTATCAACATCGCCTAATCGAGTCACAAAGGTCCCTTTGTTTTTAGTGCTTTTAAAACTTATCATACTGGAATATATCTTCCCTCTTGCACCTACGGTCCATTTCTTATCGATTTTTTTGTTCGCCCCAAAATGATATACGGCCATGAGATCTCCTGTGGCGCTTACTTGACCCAGATCGAATTCATAGCCGAGATAATCACGATTCCCTTCCCATGCTAGTATAGCCAGGTCTCTGGGGAAATAGGAAATAACGTCTAATTCTTGATAAATACCTCCTGAAAAATAGATATCTTTAAATGAGCGCCAACCAAAATTTAAGATCTCCAGCTGCTGTGTGACTGTAAAGAAATCCTTCTCGGTCATTTCGAATATCTTATTCCGTATACGGGTATTGATATCGACACTTGATTTTCCGAAGATATCAAATGTGCTCAGTCCGCTAGCACCTCCATTAATATGAATTTGAGACAAAAAAGGAATTCCAAAATGGGATTTTTGTGGAACCTTACCCCCCGGATTCAACATCAGGGACTGTGGAACCTCTTCGAACCCATACAAGATCTGCTTGTTTTGCGCAAAAGAAACCGATAGCCCAAAGGCTATATAAAAGATTGAAATTATCCTCATAGTAGTTAACCTCTATCTTTAATTTCCAGGTAATAGGTTGTTTTGGATTGTAAGTTGAGAATACCTCGTAAGCTTGCATCGGAAGAAGGAATAGTGATAGTAACCACTACCTTATTTGCCAGGGTAAGTTGCAATACTTCTTCCCCTTCCACATTTTCAATAAACTGGGTAAAGACCGGTGCCTGTTCGGTTCCCTGATTTACAATAGTACCCGTAACAAAGGTTTCTTCGTTTTCTTCGCTCAAAAACTGAAAATCCACCATAAACTCTCTGGGGATACTATTAGTGAAATTGAACTGAAATTCGGCTCTAATCAGGCTCTCTCTAAAATCGGTATCATCAAGAAAGCGAATTTCCGTAGTATCCCGGAGGGTAAGAATGGAAGTATTCGTGATAGAATCATAAAACTCACCGGCATCAACATTAAAGTATATCAAGTCCAGTTCCACGACAGGAGTAAGCGCGATGTTTTGGGCATCATCAAAATTTGTGTCTTTGATGCATGAAAACAGTAATAAGACAGCAAACAGACCCACAGTGGGCATTAGTAGATTCTTTTTCATCAGGGACAGGTTTTGGTAGATAACGTAATATTCTAACAAAATATTATATCAAAAGAAATTTTTAATTTCGTGTAAATCGTTGATCATTCTACAGTTGATGGGCGGATTTATCTTTCTATAATTATAAAATAAGGTATGCATTCCAACCGCTTCGGCCCCCATGATATCTGCCTCAAAAGTGTCGCCTATCATCACACTTTTAACCGGAATTGCATTGGCTTTTTCTAGGGCTCTCTCAAATACCAACCGATTTGGTTTTTTTACTCCCACTTCTTCGGATGTGGTAACGGTATCGAAGTAGTTATCAATATTGCTGTTTTTAAGTTTTAGGAATTGGACCTCGTCAAAACCGTTGGTAATTATGTGAAGTTTATATTTTTTCTCTGTAAGATAAGTTAAAACGTCGATGGTTCCCTCATGAAGATGATTGTCCTTGGGCAATTCATCTATATAAGAACTCGCCAAAGCATCAACTTCTTCCATGGAAAAAAGGATGCCAAAAGGTTGAAATGCATCAAGAAATCTACCCCGGCGCAGTCCTGTTTTATCGATTCTCTCCTCCCTATACATTTTCCAATAATTAATATTAATGGGCTCGTAGATTTCCAGAAAATCATCCATATCGATCGTGATCCCATATTCGTTAAAAACACGATGAAACGCTAGTCTTGAGTTCCGGTCAAAATCCCAAAGCGTATGGTCCAAATCGAAAAATATATCAGTGATTTTTCTCGAGTCCATATCGATCAATTTTCAGAAAACAAACGTCTCCAAAACACTTGCTTCATGGTAAAATCCCTGTTGGAGAATAAGAGTGAAAATGTGCCATTCACACTTTTAACCGAATCGAGTAACCGATAGATATCACTTTCCATTTCGGCCTTTGTATGAGATCTCAATGCTGAAGTTGTTCCTGCTAGCGGGTGAATGATCAAAGGTGTTTTTATCTCGTAGTCCAGGTCATAGAATAGGAACGGGGTACAAGTTCCGGCTCGAAAACCAAGGTGATCTTCATAGACCATGGTCACATCTTTTTCTACTTCGAGCTCCAATAAATTTCTATAACTATGAGGAAGATCCAATAAAAACTGGTCATTCATGGAACTTCGTAACCTGCGATGAGTAAGCTCATCCATCTGATGTTTTTCTACTTTTAGAAGCTCGTAATCAGGTAGGGAATGAAAAGAAAAAATCAAGCCCACTTCCGTATAATCCCCTACAAATTTGACCAACATTTGGTATTTTTTCCTTTTCGAATTTATACCCTCAAGAAATGAATAACTATCGCCCAGTTGAAAGAAAACCGAAATTTTCACATCGCTCTTTTTGGTCATATTAATCATCCAACTAAAGGTATTGAATGGATCTTTTCGCAATCTTAACAACACCCTAACTCTTCGAAAGAAACTTCCCATTCTCAAATTCACAAGGTCACTAAAATAACCTATAAAATTCCGTAAAAAACCTCGTTGTGTATAGGCAAAGGGCTGAGTAGCCTCTACCATGTGATGCCTTTCGAAGGATCTGCTGGGAAATTGCATGTCAGGAAAATGTTGAAGTAACACTTCCTTAAATCGAAACGCCCAAATATCGACAACAGGTTGTTGCAGGAATTTTTCCTGGAATGCAAGGCTTTCCTCCGCGGGATATCTACCCAAATGGTCCTTTAAATGTGGTAAATATTCCTCATAGCGACTCAACAAATAGAAGGTAGCCGAAAAAATATCGAAGGGTAATACGCTTTTTTCACCAACCTCAAAAAAACCAACACTTCCTCTCCAGGGCCTAACAGTGATGTCTATAGCCTCGATTCCCCGCAGCGTCAATAATCCCTGTGATTGTATAAAAAGTTCACTCCCCATGGGTTGCCTGCCATAAGAAAGCTTAGGGCCTTGATGCGAAATAAAAACCTCGATCACCGAAGTAAATTGTACTTTCACTCTCAGAATTCGGGTACAAATATGCTTGAAGGCAAAGTCGAGGCGGGGTGTAATTTTTTGAGTATGAATTAACAGCATAATGTGCTAAAGAAGTTGTTCATCGGCAAAGCTAAAATACGCTTTTTCGGTAATAATGAGATGGTCCAATACTTTAATATCGAGGCTTTCTCCCGCCGTTTTTAGTTTTGTGGTTAGCTGTTTATCGGCATTACTGGGTTTTAAAGTTCCACTGGGATGATTGTGTGCCAAAATGATGCCTACCGCGCCTAATTGTAAGGCCGTTTTCATGGTTAATCGCACATCCACAATGGTGCCTGTTATACCGCCTTTGCTCAATTGTTGTGTTTGTAACACTTTATTCGCGTTGTTGAGATACACTACCCAAAATTCTTCATGGGGCAGGTCGCCAATGATGGGTTGTAACAATTCAAAAACCGATTCACTCGAAGTTACTTTATTTCGTTTCAAGGCTTCTTCGGCACGACGACGACGGCCTAATTCCAAAGCCGCTATAATAGTAATCGCTTTAGCCTCCCCTATTCCTCGAAATTGCATTAGATAAGGAACGGTCACCTTACCCAATTCGTTTAAATTGTTGGATACTGAGGCCAAAATACGCTGGCTCAACGCCACAGCACTTTCCTTACGACTGCCCGAACTTATTAAAATGGCTATCAACTCAGCATCGCTCAAAATGGCCTTGCCTTTTGTTAATAATTTTTCTCGTGGGCGATCGTCTTCGTTCCAATTTTTAATCGAAAAAGAGTCTGATCTGTACTTCAAATTTTAAAGTAATGCAACTGGGGGAGTTTTTAAAGATACCAAGGAATATCTGAAACACGAAATTTAAGGTTGATATTGACATTTATACCGTTGGAACAAAAAAGATCAGCAATGACCCCATATCGATTATAGTTGTTTGTGCTAGCCAAAATCCAAGTCAAGGACATTAAAATTATTCGCGGCTTTTACCAATAATGTTGAGCCAATAGTTTCGAATAATTGATTTGTTTTTAGTACGAACTCTGCCTGTTTCTCAATTTTGTAGTCCGGGATACCTACTAATGTTAGATCGGTGTTTGCAGAATGTTGCGCAATTAGATCGTAAAATGGCCTTTGTTCTAAGGCATTATTTACTATCTCAATTTCTACCTTGACACGTAGATCTTCCACCAGTTTGGAGATTTTAGATTTGATGATATCACTATCCGCATTTTTATTATTGAGAAATAGCACTCGAATATTTGTTTTACCCCATTTTGGAGATTGAATAATGAAGCGTGCTATATTAAGCATCATCTCAGCATTTTTACTATCGGTTTCCCGCCACCATAGGTCCACCGTTTGATAATCACCAAATTTTGCGTTCCTGTCAAAATCCAAATACAACAGATTATAATCTAAATGAAGCAAGGTCTGGGTCATTTTAGAATATTCTACAGAATTTTCCAGGCCTTTCGGCCATCCCATCATAATGGTATTGGGTTCGACCCCGGAAAACCCAAATGCAGTAGCTATATTTTCTATGCCTTTATAAATATTTTCAACTTTTATTTGCCTGCCGAAAATACCTAGTTTTCTGAAATCGTCATCCCTTACAATTTGCTCTGTCTTTGCCAAAGGTTTGCTATTCTCTTTAACAATTATAAGTTTAAAATTAGTGACGATACCGGTACGACCAGAAACCGTATTACCTAACTCCAACAAATAAGAACGATGCTCGCTTTCGCCACTAAATAAAATAATATTAGGATTCCAGCTAGAGGTTTCATCACTTTTGGCATCCAGTTTTTTCAACCCCTTATTCACAACATTTTCCCAAACACTCCGCCATACATCATTGGATTGTAATTTGATCTCCTTCCTTTGCAGCCAGAAATAGAGCGATCCAACAACCACCAATGCACCGAACATAGCGAACATGTCCAGCTTAAACATCACGCCGAAACAAGCGATAAAACCCATCAAGCCGATCCAACGCTTAATTTTGAACGTGGGTTGAAAGTCAGGATTCGCCCAACTCTCCAAAAAATATGATATATTAATAAATCCATAGGCCGTGAGATAAAACATCGAAACCACACGAGCAATTACATCTAACTCACCAATTAAAATACCGGCTTCGGCAATAATGAACACCAAAAATAGTGCATTTACAGGTTCATTGTTTTTTCCTTTGCCCCTTCCAAATATTCTTGGGGTTACCTTGTCTCTGGACATAGCCTGAAGTATTCTCGGGCCCCCTAAAATACCTCCCATTGCTGAAGATAATGTTGCTCCCCAGATTCCGGCCACGACTGCGGGTGCAAACATTGCCATTTTCATCAATATATTATAATCGGTTCTTAAGACCTCAGGGTTGATATTATAGGCTATAAAAACGGCAAGACCAATATAAACAACAAGACCAACCCCAATCGCGGATAGGGTTCCGACAGGGATGGCTTTTTTAGGGTTTTTTAAATCACCACTCATGGCAATTCCTGCAGTAAACCCAGTCACGGCAGGGAAAAAAATTGCAAATACTACCTCAAGTGGTACCGAACTTTCAGAGGCGAACATACTCACGGTTTCCGGAGCAAATTCACGGCTACCCGAAAAAATAGAAACCAGGGAAATTATAATCGCTGCCAAAATAAAGAATTGGGTCTTTAAAGCTACAGAGGTACTAATTAAGGCGAGACCAGTTAATAAAACCAGTGCAATGGTTCCGGTTAATCTAAAGTCACTGGCCGTCATTCCAAATCCAAAATAGCTGTTAAAACTTTCAGCGAAACCAACCACATATAAAGCGATCGAAAATGCGGTACCAACATACAAAGCTATCCCTATGGAACCACCAATGGGTATTCCCATACTTCGTGATAGGACATAATAAATTCCTCCAGCGCCAATTTTCTTGTCTGTTGCAACCGAAGAAAGACTAAGACCGGTCGAAATCGCAATGACGTGAGCGAAAAGTATTATTATTATTGTACCAATCAGTCCGGCATTACCTACAACCCATCCCAAACGCATATACATGATCACTCCCAAAATTGTAAGGATAGACGGAGTGAAAACTCCTGCAAATGCACCAAATTTCTTTTTGATTGCCATAAATTTAAGGGTCACAATTTTGAACAATAAGCAAAAAACTAATTTTTTATAAAACTAATTTTTTTAATACGCAAATCTACCAATAAACTTAAAATGATGTGCAATTTTCAAGCTGTTTAAATGAGTCCAAATTTAGTATAATAGTGTATATTTAAAGTTAGAAAAATGATCGACAATTCATGAATTCCGAGATTTGATCGACAAGTTAATCACCAGACGAATTTATACTAATTATATATCATGAAATCACTTTTTGACGAATCTACATATTCCGAAGTTCAAGATCGAATTAATAAAGTTGAATCGAACAGACCGCCTCTGTGGGGAAAAATGACCGCAGCTCAAATGTTCTCTCATACTGTTATTCCTTTTGAAGTCGTTCTAGAGAAAAAACCACCTGTTGGAAAACCTAATTTTTTAATAAAATTATTGTTCAAAAAAATGATGTACAATGACAGGTTATTCAGAAAAAATATGCCTACACCCAAGCCATTTCGAATAGAAGAGGATAAAGACTTTGACGAAGAAAAGGACAATTTAATAGAAGTCTTGAATGAAGTATATGGACAGCGAGATCGAAAAAATTGGCCTAAACACCCTATGTTTGGCAAATTCACAACCGATCAAACCGGTAAAATGTTATATAAGCACTTAGATCATCATCTCAGACAGTTCGATGTTTAGTTGAGCAGCCGGTATTCTTTTGTTGATGTCAATATCAACTATCCCATGAACACTTTTAACTTTTAACTTTTAACTTTTAACTTTTAACTTTTAACTTTTAACTTTTAACTTTTAACTTTTAACAAAAATAGTGTATCCACCCCCACATCATCAGGTAAAGGACATTGATAAAATGATAGCAGTCATTAAAAACTATCCGTTGGGGATGTTGATTTCAACTAAAGATGGTGTTCCATATGTCACCCATATTCCAATTATATATAA
>SMVA01436850.1_pt1 | contig 12181 bp, 6 predicted proteins | sample 2456451 | NCBI WGS metagenome assembly SMVA01 (sample SAMN11095933, study PRJNA526329) | marine sediment metagenome | biome: Marine sediment; feature: Surficial sediment; material: Deep marine sediment; isolation source: Hadal surficial sediment | place: Pacific Ocean | collected 2014-05 | depth 0-1...
CGCCGGGTGGCTTTATGGCGAATTCTGGGTCGAAGTGGCGCATGGCGATATGGTCGATTATTTCACCCTTCAGGTTGGCGTCATCGGCCCGGTCTCGGTGGCGGATAGGACCCAGCGCGCCTATCACCGCTTCATCGGCGTGGATCGCCCCAACGGCTGGGATAACCAGCTTGGCAACGAACCCGGAATCGTTCTTGGGGTTCAGCGCACCTGGACCGAAATCTTGGGCTTGGGCGGGGGCTTTGAGGTTGGCTCAAGCCCGCATCTGGGCGCAGTGGTCGGCAATATTTATACCTATGCCGCCGCTGGCTGGACCCTGCGCCTGGGCCAAAACCTTGGGGAAGAGGCGGGCCCGCCGCCGCGCATATCCCCAGGCCTGCCCGGCAGCCGGTATTTCAAAACGTCAGCAAAGGTGGTCTGGTACTTCTTTGCCGCGGTCGAAGGGCGCGCGGTTGCGCGCGATATTTTCCTCGACGGCAATACCTTTGCCAGTAGCCACGGTGTTGACAAAAAGAACCTAGTGGCCGACTTTCAATTGGGCGCGGTGTTGCTGATAGATGGCATCCGGATATCCTACACCCATGTGTTTAGAACCCGGGAATTCGACTTGCAGCCCGCCAACCACGAATTCAGTGGCGTAAATATCGCCTTCCGGTTTTAAGGAGAACAAATATGATCGATCTTTATTATTGGCCAACGCCCAACGGGCACAAGATTACTATCTTTCTGGAGGAGGCCGGGCTTGAGTACAAAATCCATCCGATAAACATCGGCGAGGGCGACCAGTTCAAACCCGACTTCCTGAAAATTTCACCCAACAACAAAATGCCGGCGATCGTCGATCTGGACGCTGAAGGCGGCCCGCTTCCGGTTTTTGAATCCGGCGCCATCCTGGAATATCTGGCGGACAAAACCGGGACGTTTTTACCCCGCGAGACCCACGCCAGATATCGCGTCCTGCAATGGCTTTATTGGCAGGTCGGCGGCCTCGGGCCGATGATGGGCCAGGCCAACCACTTTACCAACTATGCGCCCCAGCTCGACGATGAATGCGATCATACCTATGGCCGCGAGCGCTACCAAAACGAAACCCGGCGGCTATTCCAAGTGATGGATACCGAACTTGGACTGAAAGAATTCCTCGCCGGTGACTATTCGATCGCCGATATGGCGTCCTGGCCGTGGATGCGCGCCTACAAGAATTATGATTTTGATTTAAATGACTGGCCCAACCTTTTGCGCTGGCACGAAACCATGAAAGCGCGTCCCGCGGTGCGCAAGGCCATTGACGTCGGTCTTGAGGTCAACCCGCCCACAAAAGGTCCGCTCAGCGCCGACGCCAAGAAGCACATGTTCGGGAAAAAAGGCTGAAGGGTTCAAATTTTTGAACGCCAAAAACTTTTATTAAAGTTTTAATTTATGCCTAGAAGGCTTAATATTGTTTCAACTCCCGGGTTTATTTTGTCCATTTATTTTGCTAGGCTTTTGCCGCTAGCAAGGTGGGGATGGCCTGCGCCGCTCCCCGCCGCCGGGAATTAGAATATACGAGGAGGGGAGCATGGCCTTGTACCGTCATTCGTTTGAAGCCACCAACACCAAAAAGAAGTCAAGATTGAAAGCCGTGCTTCTGGCCGGCACTGCGCTGGTTGGCATTGGGTTGTTCCCGAGCATGCCGCGCTCGGCGACGATCACCTATACCAACGGTGAAGACGACACCATGAACTATACCCTGAGCGAAGCGTCTTCCTTTGAGACTGTAGTCGGCGGCGACATTACCGCCGAGCAGTCGGGCACGCTGGACCTCAACGGTTTTGCGGCCTCTTTAAGAGCCATGGATTTAACCGACAGGTTAACTTTTTCCGGGGTGATCTCAGGCAGTGGCGGTGTCAGTATAACCGGGTCTGGAATAATCATCCTTTCCGGCACCAATACCTATACCGGCGGGAAGACGATCGATAGCGGCACGTTGCGGCTTTTGAACAGCGCCGGCGCCGGGGTTGGCACCATTACCTTCAACGGCGGAGTCCTTGCGCTCGGCGATGGCGTCAACAATGCCAATGCACTCGACCTGAACGCCGATGCCACCCTGGCTACCCTTCCAGGTGAAGATGAAACTGCAACCCAGTCGGGGGCGATCAACACCTCGGCTGATTCCAGCCCGCATGTGCTGACCGTCAATGCCCAGGATGCTGAATTCGGCACTGATCCAAGAGTGCCAAGAGTGCCCAACGCAATTGAAACCAACGCAACTGAAACCGCGGCAATTAAAACCAACGCAACTGAAACCGCGGATACCCTGACGATCTCCGGCGTTATTTCGGGCTCCGGGAGTCTGATCATCGACGGGCCGGGAACTGTTGTCCTTTCCGCCACCAACACTTTTACCGGCGGCACCACTATTAACGATGGCACGCTGCAACTTTTGAACAGCGCCGGGGCCGGGGTTGGCACCATTACCTTTAACGGCGCAACCCTTGCGCTGGGCGATGGCGTCAACAATGCCAATGCACTCGACCTGAACGCCGATGCCACCCTGGCTACCCTTCCAGGTGGAGATGAAACTGCAACCCAGTCGGGGGCGATCAACACCTCGGCTGATTCCAACCCGCATGTGCTGACCGTTAATGCCCAGGATACTGGATCGGGCGGCCCGGGCTTGCCCTTGGAAATTGAAACCTTGGCAATTGAAACCGCGGCAATTGAAACCCCGGATTTTCATCTTCCGCCTTCCTTCGTCGGGGATAATCTGACGATCTCCGGCGTCATTTCGGGCTCCGGGAGTCTGGCCATCGACGGGCAAGGAACCGTTATCCTTTCCGCCACCAACACCTATTCGGGCGGGACGACGATCATTGTCGGCACCCTGGAGCTTTCCAATGCTGCCGCGGCGGGCACCGGGCCGATTACCTTTTTTGACAACGACAGATTCAAAATTCTTGATCTCAATAATGTGACCATCGCCAATAATATTTCAGCCCTGGCTTCAAGCCCGCTCGATCTGCTTTCCCAAATCGTGGTTGATGACGGCGACGCTTCCGGGATTACCGGCGCCATCGACCTTAGCGGCGACGTGGGTTTCGATATTTCCGCTTCCAGCACGCTGGCGGTTTCCGGTAATATTTCCGGCTCGGAGGCGATAATAAAGAACGGCTCGGGGACCCTGATCCTTTCCGGTTCCAACACCTATTCGGGGGGAACTACCCTAACTTCAGGGACGCTTACGCTCCAGGGCGGCAGCGCGCTCAGTGATACCGGTGCGCTCACGGTTAATGGCGGCACCCTGCAACTGGATGCTTCCGAGGGCATCGGCCCACTTTCCGGCACCGCGGGGGTAATAAGCCTCGGCGCTAGCACCCTGACCCTGAACCAGTCCGCCTTCACCACGTATTCCGGCACCATTACCGGCACCGGCAGTTTAATAAAGGATGGAACCGGTACACTGGTTCTTTCCGGCTCCAGCACCTATTCCGGGGGAACGACGATTAACGATGGTACGGTGCGGCTTTTGAACAGCGCCAGCGCCGGGGTTGGCACCATTACCGTCAACAGCTCTTCCCTCACGCTGGGCGATGGCGTCAACTTGGCAAATGCTCTCGACATGACCGCCGATTCCAACCTCAGTACCGCGATCGGGGGCAACATTACCGCTACCCATTCCGGCACCCTCACATTGAGCGGCGAAGTCACCCTGAATGCCTCGGCCGAAACCGACAGCTTTACCTTTTCCGGGGTAATTTCAGGGACCGGGGGGCTGATTATAAATGGAACTGGAAATTTTATTATCCCCGGTTTGCCCTTCAATACGGGTGAGGTCACCCCGAATTCCACCACCGCAATTGTCATTTCCAGGAAGTCTGGTCTCTCAGAACTTAATGGCTCGGGAACCGTGACCTTTTCCGGATCAAACACCTATTCCGGCGGCACGGCCATTGTTGACGGCACCCTGGCGCTTTCCCATGACAGCGCCGCGGGTACCGGGACGATTTCGTTTGTTGATGCCAGCGACCCTCCATCTCTTGATATCGTTGGAAACCCAATTCTTGATCTCAATAATGTTACCATCGCCAATAATATTTCAGTCGATATTACCAATGTAGCCGCTCATGGTGGCCAAATCGTGGTTGATAACGGTGATAGTTCCGGGATTACCGGCGCCATCTTCCTTAGCAACAATATGAATTTTAATATTTCCGCTTCCAGCACGCTGGTAGTTTCCGGTAATGTGTCCGGCTCGGGGTCCATGGAAAAGAACGGCTTAGGGACCCTGATTCTATCCGGCACCAACACCAATATCGAAATTACCACAAGCCTTGTCCTTGTTGAGGGAACCGTTCAGCTCAACTCCAGCACTGCCGCCGGCGCTGGCAGAATTTCAATTCATGGTTCAGGGGATGCGGTTCTGGCCCTCTCCGGCGGCTTGACATTTGCCAATAATTTTACCCTCTTTTCGTCGCTGATGGTGACAACCCTGTCCGGCGGCACCGAGGTTTCAATCCTTTCCGGAGATATTGCACCCTTATTTAGTTCGGCAAGTACTGTGACCTTCAATACCATTGATGGCGCCGACATCCTGACGGCCTCAGGGGTTATTTCAGATGATGATGGCACCCTCAGCCTGGTTAAAACCGGCCCCGGAACCCTGATCCTTTCGGGATCCAACACCTATTCAGGCGGCACAACGCTAACCGCCGGGACGCTTACGCTCCAGGGCGGCAGCGCGCTGTCCGATACCGGCACCGTGGTGGTCAATGGCGGCACCTTGCAACTGGATGCTTCCGAGGGCATCGGCACACTTTCCGGCACCGCGGGGGTAATAAGTCTAGGCGCTAACATCCTGACCGTGAACCAGTCCGCCTCGGGCACCTATTCCGGCACCATTACCGGCACCGGCGGACTGACCAAGGATGGAACCGCTACACTGACGCTTTCCGGCATCAACACCTATACCGGGTCGACCGCCATTAACGGCGGGACGCTTCTGAACAACGGCAGCCTGACCAGTGACATCACCATTGCCCTGGGCGCCACTTACGGCGGCACCGGCACCCTCACCGGCAATATCTCAACCTCCGGAACCGTGGCGCCGGGCGCTTCGATTGGCACCACCACGGTCACCGGCACGGTCACCTTTAACAGCGGTTCCAGCCTCGATGTGGAATTTGATGCCAGCGGCAATGGCGATTTGCTCGACGTCACCGGGTCGGTGACCATAAACTCCGGCGCGACAATGAACGGGACGTTGCTGGGAGCCAGTTTTTCAGGGCAAATGACTTATACTATTATTGATACCACCGGCGGGGTTGCCGGCACCTTTGACAGCCTTTTGTTCACCAACGCTTTTGGGTTTCTAACCTATGGGTCTAATACGGTGACCTTGACCGCGGGCGCCCTGGGCAGCACGTTCATTGCCTCTGCGACAACCCCGAACCAGAGCGCTATCGCTAACGCGCTTGATGGCCTTGATCCTAATATCGACGCCGATTTCGGCACCATTTTCGTGGACTATTTGATGCTGGGCAGCGCCGCACAGGCCACGGCGCTCGACCAGATGTCGGGTGAAGGGCTCGGCACCTTGAGTTCATCGACCTTGGCGACCAACGACCTGCGCACCCAGGGGATTGCCAGCCACCTTAACGACGCGCGCCTGAATCGCAGTGAGGGTACGGCTGCGCGCGCTTCCGGCACCCGTTATGCCCAGGGCGGTGGCGGCGCCAGCGTTGAATACGGAAAAGGCGTTTTGTGGATGCAGGGCTATGGCGGCAAGGCGACAATGGATGTCGGTGGCGGTAGCTTTGACGCTGCCGGCATTGATATCGGTTACGATACCTGGCTCGGCGACGACCTTCTTATTGGCGTGACGGTTGGCGTTGCCCGTGACCGCGAGACCGGCTTTGCCAACTTGGCCAGCGCCGAAGCCGAATACATCAACTTTGGCGGCCACATGGCGCTTGATAGCGAACCGGTTTATTTCCACGGTATCTTTGCCGTTGGTATTGGCGATTTTGCTACCACCCGTAATATAGTTTTTGGCACTACAAATCGTACCGCCATGGGCAGCTTTGACGGGCTCAATGCCACCTTTTACGGCGAAGCCGGCACCGATGGAAGGTCAGGGGATTATACCTTCCAACCCTATGTCGCCCTGAACTACAGCTATATTGAACGTGATGGCTATACTGAAACCGGCGCCGGATCACTCAACCTGGTGGTGGCCAAGGAATCGCTTCATTCCCTGCAGGGCATCCTTGGCGTCAGGGCGGGAACAACCTGGCAGGCCGGGGACAATATGACCATCAGGCCCGAAATCCGGGCACGCTGGGTGCACGAACTGGCGAACGGGGATATGCGCCGCTCAATGGTCAATTTTGTTGGCTCAAGCGCCAGTTTTGCCACCATAAATGATGCCGTCGGCTTTGGTGACGCGTTTGTTTTCGGCACCAGCTTTGATATCTCGACCGGCGGCAGTTTCCATATCGTTATCGGTGGTGATTACCTGTTATCGGACGAATACGATATGTGGTCGGGCACCGGACGCGTGCTGTGGAATTTCTAGGGTAAAAATTCTGAATTTTTCCGGTATTTTTATTCATAAATGTTTGTTAGGGTCTCCTCCGTAATTTTGGTTGGCGTGAGCCCGTCGGTTTTCACCTGCCGCATAACAATAAAATTTTCTGGAGGAAGGCATGACCCCTTGCCATCGTTCTTTTGAGGCCGCGACAATTAGCAAAAATTCAAATTTCAGGACAGCGCTCCTGGCGGGAACGGCCCTGGTCGGCATCGGGCTTTTCCCGAGCATGCCGCACTCTGCAACAATCAGCTATACCAACGGCGAGGACGATACCACGGATTATATCCTGACCGAGGACTCTACCTTTGAGACCGAGGTCGGGGGCAGCATTACCGCAACCCAATCGGGCGGCCTTGACCTAAGCGGTTTTGCCGCGACGCTAACCGCCACCGCGGCCACCGATGTCCTGAACTTTTCCGGTGTAATTTCAGGGACCGGGTCGCTCACCCTTAACGGATCGGGAACGATTATCCTTTCCGGTACCAACATTTTTAGTGGGCCCACTACCCTTGCCGGCGGGACGTTACAGCTGGACACCACCTTTGGGTTGGGTGGTGTCCTTACCTTCATGGGGTCGGGCAGTGAGGTTCTGGCAATTAACAACGCTATTACCCTTGTCAATTCCATCGATTTACAAACATCCGGCACCATTGCAACAATTTCCGGGGGGATCGAGGTTTCGTCGTTGATCGGAAGTATTTCCGGGTCGGGCACGACGCTTACAGTCAATACCATAGATGCCGATGACATCCTTTTGTTTTCAGGCATTCTTTCCGGGTCACTCAGCCTGGTCAAAACCGGCTCCGGGGCTTTGATCCTCAACAATGTTAACACCTATTCAGGAGGCACTACCATTTTAAGCGGGACATTGAGTTTAAATGCCCCCGGAACCATTGGTACTGGCAGTCTCACGATTGCCGGGACGGCCAGTAAACTTTTGGCCCTGGATGGTGGGTTGGATATTACCAACGATATTAACTTGCAGGCTTCCGTTACGATCTCGACGTTTACCAGTTCTTTCCAGATAAATACCATTTCAGGCGATATTATCGGGACAGGTACAAATACCCTGACGTTTAATATGTTTAGTGGTTTGGATATTACAACGGTGTCTGGGATTATTTCGGGCACAAATACCAGCCTGGCCAAGATTGGCGACGGGACTTTAATTTTGTCGGGAACCAATACCTACAGCGGGTCAACCACCATCACCGAAGGGACCCTTTTGAATGATGGAACTTTAACTTCTAACATAAGTATTGGCGTTGATGGCCTTTTTGGTGGCACCGGCATGACAATCGGCACGCTTACGGTGGACGGAACATTGGCACCGGGGTTGTTCCTTGACACCACAACCGGCACCCCAACTGTCACCACAACTGGCACCTTAACTGTAACCGGAACGGTGACTTTTAATGCCGGGTCAACATTCCTGGTTGGGGTCGACGCCAGCGGGAATAGTGGTCTTTTGGATGTCATCGGGGCGATAGATATTCAGGGCGGCACCCTTTCGGTTGCCCCGGAGGAGGTTAACTTCGGCCTGCAATTAACTTACACCATTGCCAGCGCCACCGGCGGTATAACCGGTGCTTTTGATGAGGTCACTTCTACTTTGAATTTCCTGGCGCCTTCGTACGAGATTGTCGGCAACGATATAATTTTGACGCTTGATTTAATTGGGCTGACACCCCTGGCCGAAACCTCTAACCAGATAGCCATCGCCGGGCAAATCGATTCATTATTACAAGACAACCCATCACAGGATTTGTTGGATGTTGTCGCCGGGGTCCTGGAGGATTTTACCTCGGCCCCCCAAAGCCTCGACCAAATGACAGGCGAAGGATTTGGGACCTTGAGCACATCGGCACTGGCCAGCACCAACCTGCGCCTGCAGGCGGTAAACAATCATCTTAACGAGGCGCGGCTGTGCCACAACGCCCATACAATCCGGGGTTATAGAGAAACCTGTGATATTGGCGGGGTCACTTCAGTATCACTTCCCAGCGACGGCGGTCCCAATAGTGTTGAAAAGGCCCATTGGGGCAATGGCATAGTCTGGTTACAGGCCTATGGCGGCCGGGCAACACTGTCGGCCGGTGGCAGTTTTAATGTGATCGGCCTTGATCTTGGTTATGACCGCTGGGTTTCCAGTAATATTTTAGTGGGTATTTCCGCCGGGTTTAGCCGCGACCAGGAAAAGGGGTTTGCCTCCTTGACCTCGGCCGAAGGTGAATTTTTGCAGTTCGGGGCTCATACCTCGATTACTTTTAGCGCATTTTATTTTAACGGCCTGGCCACCTATAGTTTCGGGGAATATACCACCCGGCGCCACATTGCGTTCGGAGACATCAACCGCACCGCCACTGGCACTTTTGATGCCAGCACCTTCACCGGGTATGCCGAATTGGGAATGGATGCTCAAAACGACACCGTGACTTTTCAACCGTTTTTGTCTTTGCAATACACCGATATTTCCCGGGATGGTTTTACCGAAACCGGTGCGGATTCGATAAATTTAACAGTGGCCTCGGAGGGGGTTACGTCAACCCAGGCTGCGGTTGGGTTGCGGATGAGCACGCTTTGGGATGGCGGTAGCAAGGTAACGCTAAAACCCGAGCTCCGGGCAAGATTTATTTATGAATTCGGCAACGCCGCAGACCTCAGGACATCGTCGGTTAATATACCCGGGGCAACCGCCTCGACCATCACAAGTGTTGCGGGGTACGACAGTGCCTTTTTGGTCGGCATGGGGTTAGATATTTCCGATGGTGCTGATTTGCACATTGTTATTGATATCGATTATCTCAGCTCCAATGAGTTCGACATGTGGTCGGGCACCGGGCGGATAATCTGGGGCTTCTAGGAAACCAGTTTTTATAAATTTTTAAAAGGGTTGAGAAGTCTCAGCCCTTTTTATTTTTTTGCAGGGGTTTAGCCCCGGGCCGTGGTCGGGTCAATGATGCCCTTAATCTCGGTAATGATGGTGGCGGGAAAACCGCTCAACTCGGAATGCTTGCGGATTATTTCCTCATCCTTGGCGAGATAAACACAAAAGGTTTTATCCTCGGCAACGTAGCTTTGAACCCACTGGATATCCTTGCCCAGCTCTGCCAGCGCGGCATTGGACGTCTTGGCCGCACCCTTCAGGTCGTCCTCGGAGGCTTCCCCGATTTTAGGCAAATCCCGCTCGATAATAAATTTTTTCATAACCCCTCCTTTAAATGGAGGGGCAGTATGCACGAATGCCGGGACAAGGTGAAGTCCGGGCTTGTTATCCTTTTCTTTCAGGACTAAGAGAACGGCCATGAAAACTTCAGACAAGATCGCCGCGGTTCTTCTGTGGCCCGGCAACAAAGTCTGCGACCTAATAGGCATAAAAGGCGACGACCATCGCCTGATCCTGCGGCTCTGGGTAAACTTGATAGTTTACAGCATTGTTTCCTTAAGCTTGGCGCTGCTTTTGGTCGACTGAATTCTCCTCTGATCTTTTTATTCCACTTGTTGACAGCCGCTTAAGGGGAGGGTATCTCCGTCCGTGGAGAGGTGGCCGAGTGGCTGAAGGCGCTCCCCTGCTAAGGGAGTAAGGGTTAACGCCCTTCGTGGGTTCGAATCCCATCCTCTCCGCCACTTATCCTAGATAACTATTTGATATTATTAGATATTAAGTTTTAAACTACTCATTCGTCCACAAATTAGTCCACATTTAAAACACCAATAAACCGACCCTTTGGGGTGGTCCGGGTAAATGACCTGCTTTCCCCCGTGTGGCGTACTGCGCAGGAAATATTTACTAAGCCACCCTAAAACACAGAAAATATAAAATAAGTAAGGGTCAAGCTATGTAAGAGTCCGCTATTAGCCATTAGCGGACCTTCGGGAGTGGTCATTCGAACTAAATTTAACTTCCCGGCTGTACTATGTTGCGAATTTTACGTATTTTGTAGCCGACATGAATCCGATTTTATCGCATGAACGTGTTCATCTTCTCGATGTCCTTCGCGGGCTCGCGATATTCGGGATGTTTACTGTAAACATGACTGTTGACAGCTTTTGGGCAGACACCTATCGCACCTCGGAGTTGGCATCGCTTGATTTCATTGCACTTGTTTTAGTCGATCTGTTTGCCAAAGGAAAATTTATCACGATTTTTTCGTTCCTGTTTGGCATAGGTTTTTTCGTTCAGATGGAACGAGCCAGTGCACGCGGCGTCAATGCGACAGCGTTCTACATCCGTAGATCAACCGGCCTATTGATCATTGGTGTATTGGGATTGGCTTTTACTCTTAATTCGTGGATACTGGTCGACTATGCAATTTTTGGTCTGGGGTTGCTTTTGTTTCTCAACCGGTCGCCGCGAACGATTTTGATGGCAGGTATCGCATTAATTTTGCTGGCCAATATATTCGGCTGGATTATTCCGGACTATCTCGAACAATTGGAAAACCCGGCGCTGGTTGTCGAACAAACCGCACCGGAGGGCGCTCAACCAACCTCGCCGACGGAAATGTCTGAGGACGCGGTACTGCGGGAGGGCGATTTTCTGCAGATATCGTCTTATGGGCTGCTTCACCTTTGGGAGGCATTCACCGACTGGCGCTACTATGCCAGTGAGTTGCGTCTTCTGGGAATCATGTTGCTCGGTCTTTATGTCGCCCGCCTGGGCGCCGTTTGGGACTCCGATGTCCGCAGGGTTCTGGCCAGGAAGGCTCTGCCATGGTTGATAGCCATAGGCTTTAGCGGGTGTCTGGTCTGGGTAGTAATGGCGGACTTTGGCGTCGGCGACAAGACATCGGCGGTTTACCTGATCCTCCCCAAGATAGCGGCCTGGCCAATTGGTATGCCTATGCTGGGTCTCGGTTACGCGGTGGCAATTGCTTTGCTTATCGAACGTGAAAAATGGCGAAAATGGCTAATGCCAATGGCAGCCGTCGGTCGTATGGCGTTAACCAATTACTTATTTACGGCATTGATTGCTGCGTTTATCGGATTCTCATGGGGGCTGGGTTTGTATGGAAAAATATCGGTATCGCAGAGTCTGCTGCTGGTGCTAATTATTTTTCCAATTCAGGTGTTGGCAAGTCGCTGGTGGATGGCGCGATACGTTTTTGGACCCGCCGAGTGGCTGTGGCGATCGTTCACCTATGGAAAGCTGCAGCCGATGTATCGGACAGATGTGAGGTGACAGCCCGCTTTTAGCCAAAAGGGGAAATTGAAACGGGTGTCAAGTCCCCCGGCATTCCTTAAATTGTCCAACATGCGCTGATGGGATGGACTTCTTATTCATCAAGCAGCCCGGAGAGCCAATGCATCACATTCAGGCAAAATTGAGCATTCTGCGGTGCGCGATGTGCATTGATACCCTCGGGTATGAGCGGAGCGTCTATTTCGCCATCCATGTCATCAAATTGCGCCGTACACATCGCCGCCTCTCCGAGGATTGCGACACGCCCCTGATCCAGTATTCGCGTGGCTCCTTGTAGCCAGCCCGCGGCCGAGAAACGCGAAGCGTCCCCGTTTTCGGTATCTTCGAAATTGAAGGCCAAGGGAGCTATGGATACTGCATTAGGTCCAAATACCATGACCGGTTCCCAGTCATCGGAAGCTAGAAAGGCG
>SMVA01090466.1_pt1 | contig 12175 bp, 12 predicted proteins | sample 2456451 | NCBI WGS metagenome assembly SMVA01 (sample SAMN11095933, study PRJNA526329) | marine sediment metagenome | biome: Marine sediment; feature: Surficial sediment; material: Deep marine sediment; isolation source: Hadal surficial sediment | place: Pacific Ocean | collected 2014-05 | depth...
CATCGCATTGTCATCGGCGAACGTGGTTTGAAGGAAGGAAATGTCGAATACCAAGGTCGGCGCGATGATAAATACCAGGTTATTCCCCTGCGAAGTATTATTAATTTTGTAGAATCAAAAATATGTGGAAGTTAGCTGGGATATTTCTATTATCCTTTCCTGTTTTTGCTCAGGCTGGGGCCCAAATGTATGAGCCACTCTCTGCGAGCGTTAAAGTAGGCATGCATCTTGCGGTAAGTGATCACGCTGTTAAGCGATCACTCCTAAAGTTTGCATCTGAGAAAAAAGGAAAGGCATGGCTAGCTGCCATGGCTAAAAGACTTGAAAAGCATATACCTGATCCGAATGAGCGCAATGATTTTTTAATGACTGTTCATTACGAAGCTACACGTGCTGGTTTGGATCCACAATTGATCCTAGGCATTATTCAGATTGAAAGTGATTTCAGGAAGTATGCTGTGTCAAGAGCCGGTGCACGTGGCTACATGCAAGTTATGCCATTCTGGAAAAAACTAATCGGTGATCCTGACGACAATCTTTTTCACTTACGTCATAATCTACGCTATGGCTGTGTCATCCTGCGGCATTACCTAGATATTGAGAAAGGGAACTACTTTCGTGCGCTTGGACGCTACAACGGAAGTCTAGGACAAGCAACTTATCCTTACTTGGTAAAACGTGCGTGGCATGGCACCTGGGCTTACTCATCATAAACAGCAATTGGTGCATATTTAGAAAAAGATAGCTAGCATCTCCTAGGAAGCATGTTGCTACGTGGTATAAGTAAAATAGGTATAAGTAATTTACTATACCTGTGGATGCGCTCTTTCCAGCTTACTCTGCAGCTTATTGAGTGCACTGAGGTAAGCTTTGGCAGAGGCTACGACAATATCAGTATCCGCTCCGTGACCGTTGACGATACGTCCAGATTTCTCCAACCGCACGGTTACTTCACCCTGAGAATCAGAGCCGCTAGTGATGTTATTAACCGAATACAATTGTAAATCAGCACCACTGGAAAAAATCTTTTCAATTGCTCTGAAAGTGGCATCTACCGGTCCACTACCTTCTGATTCTGCATGCAATTCCTTGCCTTCTTCAGCGATAACTACATTGGCGTACGGAGTTTCACCAGTTTCGCTATGTGCGGTCAGGGATAGGAGCTTGTAGCGTTCCTGTAAAATCATAGTTTCGTCTGAAACTAGCGCATGCAAATCCTCATCGAAGATATCGTGCTTTTTGTCGGCCAGTTCTTTGAAACGCATGAATGTAGTATTGAGTACTTCCGATTCCAGTTCGATACCGAGCTCTGCCAAACGGTTGCGAAAGGCGTTGCGTCCAGAGTGTTTTCCCAACGATAATCTGTTTGCGCCCCAGCCAACATCTTCAGCACGCATGATTTCGTACGTTTCACGGTGTTTAATTACGCCATCTTGGTGTATGCCAGATTCATGTGCAAATGCATTCGCACCGACGATGGCCTTATTAGGTTGTACTGGGAAGCCGGTAATGCCCGAAACAAGTCTACTGGCTGGTACGATGTGAGTAGCATCTATACGCGTGTCGCAAGGAAATAAATCCTGGCGAGTGCGCACCGCCATCACTATTTCCTCAAGAGAGGCATTGCCTGCACGCTCGCCCAGTCCATTGATGGTGCACTCAACCTGTCGTGCACCGTTCATTACCGCTGATAAAGAATTAGCAACTGCTAAACCCAGATCGTTGTGGCAATGTACTGAGAATGTCACCTTGTCAGAATTGGGTATGCGTTCACGTAGGGTGTGCATGAGCTTACCGAATTGTTCCGGCATAGTGTAGCCCACAGTGTCAGGAATGTTGAGGGTAGTGGCTCCAGTCTTGATAACCGCCTCAAGTACACGACAAAGAAAATCAATGTCTGAGCGACCCGCGTCCTCAGGAGAAAATTCAACGTTGTCAGTATATTGGCGTGCCCATTTCACAGCTTTTACGGCTTGCTCCAACACCTGGTCAGGAGACATGCGTAGTTTCTTCTCCATGTGAATCGGTGAGGTAGCGATAAAAGTGTGGATACGTGCTGAATTTGCACCCTTCAGAGCCTCACCGGCGCGGTTGATATCTTCTTTAATGGCACGAGCTAATCCACACACGGTGCTATCTTTAATGGCATCAGCCACCGCTTTCACCGCTTTGAAATCACCGTTGGAAGCAGCCGGGAACCCGGCTTCGATAATGTCGACCAGCATACGTTCAAGTTGTCGCGCAATACGAACCTTCTCTTCGTTGGTCATGGACGCACCAGGGCTTTGCTCACCATCACGCAAAGTCGTGTCAAAAATAATCAAATGATCTTTCATTTTTTCTCCGTCTAGATCTATTATATATAGAAAAAATGCTTGAGTTGAAGTACAGAATCTGCAAAGCAGATTCTGCTGCATAAAACTTTGAAATAAGTTGTAGTAGTCAGCGCACAGCGCGCAGTAGCGATCCTGCTAGGAGTAGCAGGCTATGTGGAAGATAAAACAAAGAGTGGCTGTTAATTCTCTTCATGAGATCAATATAAATGGTTTTTTTCTGTTTACACAACTAAAAATGGGTCAGGTCTTTTGTATACTTCTAATTTTCTTCTTTTTTTGCCACCGCCACAACCAAATGACGTAGCCGGATAATGCGTAAAGCATGAACAAACAGAACAATACAACAGGTGGGTGACTTGGAATCAGCACAAAAAAGAACAGAGCTAGCAACAACACGGTTATAAATGGCACGCTCTTGTGTAAATTTATTTCCTTACCGCTGTAAAAGGGAAGGTTGCTAACCATAGTAAAGCCTGCAAACAGCGTGATACTCCATGCTAGCCACTTGATGTCTGATCCCTCTATTTTAAAGTCTAGCATTATCCAAACTAGCCCTGCAATCAGAGCAGCAGCAGCAGGACAAGGTAAACCTTGGAAAAATTGTTTGTCTGCTGTCTCTGTTTTTGTGTTAAAACGCGCAAGACGTAACGCGGTGCAAGTACAATAAATAAAAGCTGCAATCCATCCCAACTTTCCCATGTCCTTCAAGGCCCACTCATATATGACCAGTGCAGGAGCGGCACCAAATGAAATCACGTCGGATAGGCTGTCATATTCAGCGCCAAATTCGCTCTGGGTATGGGTGAGTCGTGCTACTCGTCCATCCAGTCCATCCAGTATCATGGCGATGAAAATAGCTACTGCGGAATGTTCAAAACGCCCATTCATTGCTTGTACGATGGCATAAAACCCAGCAAATAGCGCAGCGGTGGTAAACAGGTTAGGGAGTAAATAAATACCGCGCCGCCGTAGCTTGGATTTAAACATTATGCGATGTTCGTTAGGGTCGTCCATTATTTGTGTATTGCACTAAAAGACCGATGCATGGTAATCCGTTACGGTAGTATGGTAAACAGGAGGTTGCGATCAAAGAGATGAATGATGGGGCCACTTCCGGTATTATTGGGCTAATTCTGCTAAAATAGTTAATGTTGCATAAACTTTGTCTCCTATATTTACTTTGATTTCAGTGTTAAGTGGGAGATAAACGTCTACTCTCGAGCCGAAACGGATAAAACCGAAACGTTGGCCGCGTGTAAGATAGTCACCGGTTTTCACATGGCATAGAATACGTTTTGCAATCAATCCAGCGACTTGCACACAGGTTATATCAAGGCCATTATCAGTTTTTATCCACAGAGCATTACGTTCATTTTCTAGGGAGGCCTTCGGTAGATTGGCGTTGATAAACTTACCAGGGAAATACCATTCGTTATGCACTATCCCATCCACTGGGCTGCGGTTGGAGTGAACATTGAACACATTCATAAATATGCTTATCTTTATGGCATCACGTTTGAGATAAGGATCTTGTATACTTTCCACTGCGACTATTCTGCCATCAGCAGGTGATAGTACAGCGTTAGTTTTTTGCGGCACAACACGTGGTGGGTCACGAAAAAATTGTAAAATGAAGAATGTGATCAACCAGAATGGTATTGCCCAAAGCCAACCAGCAAGAATATTGACCAGTGCTGCAATAAAAATTGCTCCTATGATAAAGGACCAGCCTTCGCGGGCAAAAAAAGGATGAGGGTAATTCATCAGGATATGAATAGTTGATAGTGATCGGTAGTTTTCTTTATTGTAACGGGATCTACATTTTATATTTCATGTCCCACACATCATCAGTCACTTCATACTAATTTTTTTCTTGGTCAACCAGCTTGTTCTTTTTAATCCATGGCATCATGCTGCGCAGTTTCGTACCGATTACTTCGATCTGATGCTCGGAGGCGAGACGGCGGCTGGCTTTAAGCATAGGCGCACCAGCTTGGTTCTCCAATATAAATTCGCGAGCATATTCGCCAGTCTGAATTTCACGTAGAATTTTACGCATTTCGGCACGAGTCTCGTCGGTAACAATGCGTGGGCCACGTGAAATATCGCCATATTCAGCATTATTAGAGATGGAATAACGCATGTTGGCAATACCTCCTTCATAGATTAAATCCACTATCAACTTCACTTCGTGCAAGCATTCGAAATAGGCCATTTCTGGTGCGTAGCCCGCCTCCACTAGAGTCTCAAAACCTGCTTGAATCAGAGAGGTAAGCCCTCCACATAGCACTACTTGTTCACCGAACAAATCAGTTTCAGTTTCCTCGCGGAAATTAGTTTCGATCACTCCTCCACGTGTGCCACCGTTTGCTGCAGCATAAGACAGTGCTAAGTTACGAGCTTTGCCGGATTTGTTTTGATACACAGCGATGAGTGAAGGCACGCCACCACCTTGTATATAGGTTGAGCGCACAAGATGACCGGGTCCCTTAGGTGCAATCATAATTACATCAAGATCATCGCGCGGCGACACCTGGCCATAGTGGATATTAAAGCCATGGGCGAATGCAAGTGTTGCTGCCTTCTTGAGGTTAGGCTCAATCTCTGACTTGTATACAGCAGCCATCTTCTCGTCGGGTAACAGAAGCATCACAATATCTGCACCCTTAACAGCTTCAGCGACTCCCTTAACAGTGAGACCAGCTTTCTTTGCCTTGCTCCAGGATGCACCGTACTTACGTAGGCCAACAGTGACCTTTACGCCAGAGTCTTTAAGGTTATTAGCATGAGCGTGTCCCTGTGATCCATAACCCACAATGGTGACCTTTTTTCTTTTGATAAGTGACAAATCAGCGTCTTTATCGTAATAAACCTTCATAGGTTTCCTTTCTGATTTAATTGGGAGCAAGTACTGGAGGCTAGTTGATCAGAGGCAGAAAACGTCTTACCCTATGCGCTCATGTCAGGTTTCACTATACTTTCAATATTCGTTCACCACGACCAATTCCAGAAGCACCAGTACGAACTGTTTCCAGAATCGTGTTGCGTTCTATGGTATCGAGAAATGCGTCGAGTTTCGAACAAGTACCAGTCAATTCAATAGTATATGATTTGCCAGTAACATCAACAATGCGGCCGCAAAAAATATCAGCTGTACCTTTTATCTTCTTGCGGTCCTTACCTATGGCGCGTACTTTCACCAACATCAACTCGCACTCAATATGATCTCCGTCGCTTAAGTCTATTATCTTTACTACATCGATCAATTTATTCAACTGCTTGATGATTTGTTCGACTACATCATCTGAACCAACAGTAACTAGCGTCATACGTGATAGAGTCGGATCCTCGGTAGGCGCAACTATGAGCGATTCAATATTGTAGCCTCTTGCCGAGAACAGCCCAGCCACGCGTGACAAGGCACCGGCTTCGTTTTCCATCAACAAGGAAATAATATGTCTCATCTTTATACTAAAATCATTTCAGAGAGGCCTTTTCCACCAGGTATCATAGGAAATACGTTTTCGGTTTGATCGGTAATGAAGTCCATGAATACTAGTCTGTTTTTGAGCTTGAACGCTTCCTTCAATGCGTCTTCTATGTCGTTTGGCTGTTCAATTTTCATTCCTACATGACCATAGCTTTCAGCTAGTTTAACAAAGTCTGGCAACGCATCCACATATGATTCAGCGTAACGATTGCCGTGGAAAAATTCTTGCCATTGACGTACCATGCCCATATAGCGATTATTGAGGTTCACAATCTTGAGCGGTAGGTTATATTGCTTGCAGGTTGATAATTCCTGAATACACATCTGTATACTGGCTTCGCCAGTGATACAAGCTACTGCACCTTTGGGGTTAGCAAACTGCACACCTATGGCTGCTGGCAGACCAAATCCCATAGTTCCTAACCCGCCGGAATTGATCCAACGCCGAGGCTTGTCGAATTTGTAGAACTGTGCTGCCCACATCTGATGCTGACCTACGTCTGAGGTGATGAAAGCATTGCCCTTGGTTATCTTGTAGAGTTTTTCAACTACCATTTGTGGCTTAATGATAGCGCTTCTTCGGTCATACTTAAGGCAATCTCGTTTACGCCACTGATCAATTTGTGCCCACCATGATTTGATTGCCGCTCGATCGTTTTTTTCTTTGCTGGCCTTTAGCAACTTAATAAGCTCATTAAGCACATCTGAAACACTACCAACAATGGGCACATCTACCTTGACGCGTTTGGAAATAGATGAAGGATCAATGTCAATGTGTATGATTTTTCTTTCTTTGTTGTAAAAATGTTTAGGGTTACCAATCACACGATCGTCGAAGCGTGCGCCAATTGCTATCAATACGTCACAGTGCTGCATTGCCATATTGGCTTCATAAGTACCGTGCATGCCCAACATGCCGACAAATTGTTTGTTAGTTGCAGGATAGCCGCCGAGCCCCATCAATGTATTCGTACAAGGAAAATTTAGCATCTGTACAAGATTTGTAAGTTGCTTGGTTGCGTTGCTCAGTATCACTCCGCCACCGGTATAGATCATTGGTCGTTTTGAGCCCAATATTAGTTGTATCGCTTTTTTGAGCTGCCCGGGATTTTCTTTACTGGTCGGGTTATAGGAGCGCATGGACACACTACTAGGATAGTAAAATTTCGTTTTTTCCTGGCTCACGTCCTTAGGAATATCTACCAGTACCGGCCCGGGACGCCCAGTTGAGGAGATATAGAATGCTTTCTTGATAGTAATAGCCAGCTCTGTAATATTTTTTACCAGGAAATTATGCTTGACACAGGGGCGTGTGATACCCACTGTATCAACTTCTTGAAACGCGTCTAGACCAATAGCATAGGTCGGCACTTGGCCACTAATAATGACCATTGGAATTGAATCCATGTAGGCGGTAGCAATACCGGTAACGGAGTTGGTTACGCCGGGGCCAGACGTCACAAGTGCAACTCCTACTTTGTTGCTAGAGCGCGCATAGCCATCTGCCGCGTGTAATGCCGCTTGCTCATGCCGCACTAGTATGTGTTTGACTTTGTTCTGCTTGAACAATTCGTCATATATGAACAATACCGCTCCGCCAGGATAACCAAAGATATAATCTATCCCTTCTTCCTGTAAACAGCGTATCGTGATTTCAGCGCCCGTTAATTCTTCTGTACCCATTTTTTCTTGTTTCCTCTATGTTGAGCGCCACAAATAATAAATAAGAACACTGAACAGTAGCGGGTAGCTGACTTTTGGTCAACCCCTTGTTAGCGGATGCTTTCTAGACTGTCTGTAGTTCCCACGTTTTTTGGTGGTTACTATCATGATTGTCTTGTATGGGTTTTTCAGCAGATAAGGTTTCTTGCGACAATATTTGAGGGGCGGGTATAAAATAGGAAAAGGAGCAAATGTTTTTATTAATTCCTGAAATGATCGCTTGAATTAGAGTTACTTGCGTGGGCTGATATCGTTTGTTTCGAACTGATGCTGTTTTTAAGGTTTTAAAGTCAGAACGGATCAAGTAGCACATCTGTTTTTATTTAAATACTAAAGTCAAAAAAATTGGTACATTACTTGAGAATTCACCTTATTAAAGAGTAAAATAGCGCCTTTTCATATTGAGCATTTAAATTGGAGAGTACGCATGCCCGTCACAGCCGATAAAAAAGCACAGGTAGTGCGCGATTATCAAAGGACCCCTGGAGATACTGGTTCCCCGGAAGTACAGGTGGCGTTATTGACCACCCGTATCAACGATTTGACTGGTCATTTCAAGGTTCACGTTAAGGATCACCATTCCCGTCGTGGTTTATTGCGCATGGTGAATCGTCGCCGCAAGTTGCTCGATTATCTAAAGCGCAGTAGTGCTGACGCTTATCGTGCTCTGATCAAGCGTCTTGGTCTTCGCAAATAGACTTTACCCCCTTCATGTTGACTACGGCAGCTGCAAAATATTTGAATGATTATCTGCCTTTCAGTGGACGATAGTAAGAAACGTTGTAAGGACTCATCGAAGGCGGAAAAGACGGAACCGAATAAAGATAATTTCATTAGAAAGGACAGTAAATTGAAACCGATCAAGAAAAGTATTGCTTACGGACGCCATCAATTGACGCTGGAAACCGGGGAGATTGCAAGACAAGCACATGGAGCAGTAATCGTCACAATGGATGACACTGTGGTGTTAGTCACGGTTGTGGGTGCGAAAAATGCCAAACAGGGGCAGGATTTTTTCCCGTTAACTGTGGATTATCAAGAACGCAGTTATGCTGCAGGCAAAATACCCGGTAGTTTCTTTAAGCGTGAAGGCCGCCCTTCTGAGAAAGAAATTATTACTTCTCGCTTAATAGACCGCCCTATTCGTCCGCTATTTCCCAATAGTTTTTACAATGAAGTACAAATCGTTGCCACAGTTTTGTCTTCTGATAATGAAGTAGACGCAGATATTCCGGCGATAATTGGTGCTTCTGCTGCGTTAGTACTCTCTGGTATTCCCTTCGACGGCCCCGTTGGTGGAGCCCGTATTGGTTATATTAATGGAGAGTATGTGCTAAATCCAACGACTACTGAACTTAAGGAGACCGAGTTGAATCTGGTAGTAGCAGGTACGCAACATGCTGTTCTGATGGTGGAATCTGAGGCAAAAGAGCTATCCGAAGACGTGATGCTAGGTGCAGTTATGTTCGGCCATGAGCAAATGAAAGCAGTGATTAATGTCATTAACGAATTAGTCGATGAAGCTGGAGTTGCTGAATGGGATTGGACGCCGGCAAAGCAGGATACGGAGCTGGCCGAAAGAATCACCCAGTTGGCAGAAGTAGATTTACGTGCAGCATTTCTTTTGGAGCACAAACAAGTGCGATCCGAGGCCATTGATAAAATCTGGCAGCGAGTTTTTACCGAGATTGGGGTCGGTTCAGAAGATGGGCCGGATGGACAAGCCGTCAAGGAAGCTTGTTTTGATCTTGAGTCAAAGATTGTGCGTAGCCGGATTCTTGATGGCAAGCATCGTATAGACGGACGCGATACTCGTACTGTGCGACCTATTTCCATTCGCAGTGGTGTTTTTCCGCGTACACACGGTTCTGCTTTGTTTACTCGTGGTGAAACTCAAGCATTGGCGATTGCAACTCTTGGTACAGGACGCGATGAACAAAGAATTGATGCGCTGCATGGGGACTACACCGATCGCTTCATGTTCCACTACAATTTTCCACCTTACGCCACTGGAGAAACCGGACGCGTCGGAACACCAAAGCGCCGTGAAATTGGTCACGGGCATCTTGCCAAGCGCGCACTTATTGCAGTGTTACCTTCTGCTGAAGAATTTGGTTATTCGTTGAGAGTTGTGTCCGAAATTACCGAATCTAACGGTTCTAGTTCTATGGCTTCAGTTTGTTGCGGGTGTATTGCATTAATGGATGCAGGAGTGCCACTAAAAGCGCATGTAGCAGGCATTGCAATGGGGCTTATCAAAGAGGGTAATCGTTTCGCCATACTCACTGATATTCTTGGTGACGAAGATCATATAGGCGACATGGATTTCAAGGTTGCTGGTACTGAGCGAGGTATTACCGCGCTGCAAATGGATATCAAGATTCAAGGCATCACCGAGGAAATCATGCATGCTGCGTTGGTACAGGCCAAAGAAGGGCGCATGCATATATTGGGGATCATGAAACAGGCTCTGCCTTCAACCCGTGAAGAAATTTCTCAACATGCTCCGCGCATTATTAAAATTAAAATTAATCCTGATAAAATCCGCGATGTAATCGGAAAAGGTGGTGCGGTGATCCGTGCATTGACTGAGGAAACTGGGACAACCATCGATATCACAAACGATGGTATTGTTATAATAGCTTGTATCACTGCCGAGGGTGGCGAATTGGCTAGAAAACGTATCGAAGACATTACTGCTGATGTGGAGGTGGGTAAGATATATGATGGGACCGTACTGAAACTTCTAGATTTCGGCGCAATCGTCAGTGTTCTGCCTGGCAAGGACGGCTTGTTGCATATCTCACAAATCGCCAACAAACGTGTTAACAGTGTCACCGATCACTTGAAGGAAGGCCAGGCAATACGTGTTAAAGTGCTGGAGGCTGACGACAAGGGAAGGCTGCGTCTCAGTATGAAAGCAGTTACAGAGGAAGCTACGGACAATGTGGTTCACTAAGCTGTAGGTTTGCTTAGGAATTGATTGTAAAAAATCCACGCATTATGTGATTTCTTTTGTTTCCGACTTTAAGGTTTGATACAAGCTTTTCGGAAAATGAACAATCAATTTTATTTGGCTAGTTGTTTTTCTCTTATCTCGTCTAGCGTCTTGCAGTCTATGCAAAGAGTCGCAGTAGGGCGAACTTCAAGACGTTTCAGGCCGATTTCAATACCGCAGCTATCGCAATAGCCATAATCACCAGAATTTATCTTAACAATGGTTTCGTCAATTTTCTTGATGAGCTTACGTTCGCGGTCACGATTACGTAGTTCCAGCGTCACATCAGATTCTTGGCTGGCACGGTCGTTGGGGTCGGCGAAGACTGTAGCTTCATCCTGCATGGTGTGGACTGTGCGATCTATATCTTGACCCAGATGCAATTTAATGCCTTCCAACATATTGCGAAAATGCACAAGTTGTTTTGAACTCATGTAGTTTTCTCCCTTTCTCAGCTTATAGGGAGTAGCTTCTTTACGTAGTTGTTGCGGCATTTCTTAGTGTTCCTTTTCTTTCCTGATTACGAGCGAAGACGCTTTAATATCAGATATTACATGATACTGCAAGCAGGTCTGTTATTTGTCTTAAGTATTTTGCACAAAGCTAATTTTAATCCGCGCATGAATTTGAATGACAAGAGGCACGCATTATTTAGTTTGGAGCGGTTCAAGCAATAGGATATGGTTGGGTTGACGACGGACAAAAAAAGTAGGATACAAAAATATTTTCCGTTCCAGAAATGATTTTGAACGAAGATCTTTGAATCTAATTTCTTTATTCGGTTTTGAAATACTCCCCTGTTTCTCAGACTCTTTCATATTGGGATAGACTGGATAGAATAGGCAGGAAAATTGACCTTTTATCAGTGGAAAGGTATAGTGTCGCCCTTTCCGGGGTGTAGCGTAGCCTGGTAGCGCGCCTGGTTTGGGACCAGGATGTCGGGAGTTCAAATCTCTCCACCCCGACCAATTCTGCCCAATTGATTCAGGGTAAGCTCGGTTTGAGTGGTGCCCGTAGCTCAACCGGATAGAGCACCAGCCTTCTAAGCTGGGGGTTACAGGTTCGATTCCTGTCGGGCACGCCAGAAGGTTTTTGAAACAATTTGCTTCGGGTTTTCAAACCTGAGTTATTTGTAGTTTTTCGGATGGTGGCTGTAGCTCAGTGGTAGAGTCCCGGATTGTGATTCCGGTTGTCGTGGGTTCGATACCCATCAGCCACCCCACAAAATATAATCAACTAAGGTTGTTTTACCCAGATGCTTTTTTCTTTGTGGCACACTCATGGCACACATCGAATAAATATTACACTCAATAAACGTATCAATAAACGTATCTCCAGAGTCTTTTCGCTTTATCTCATGTTTCCAGTTATTTTAACAATTCGTGGTTTTTCTGCTTAACTGTGCCACTAATGTGCCATATATTAATCGAACGTTATTGAAATTTAATATTAACAATAACATATAAATATACAATACCCGATTACTAATCACAGGTTCTGGTATAAGAATACCAGCACTCAAGCCGGCTAGCCTGGTATCAATAGCTGGATCATCAATTGCATCACACATTTTTTCAAGGTTAGTTCCATTTCGATTGCCTTTCTTGATTCCAGTTCCTACGTTTGATA
>SMVA01210222.1_pt1 | contig 12163 bp, 8 predicted proteins | sample 2456451 | NCBI WGS metagenome assembly SMVA01 (sample SAMN11095933, study PRJNA526329) | marine sediment metagenome | biome: Marine sediment; feature: Surficial sediment; material: Deep marine sediment; isolation source: Hadal surficial sediment | place: Pacific Ocean | collected 2014-05 | depth 0-1...
ATCATGTCCGCCCAGGTTTTGATCAAAGACCACTCTTTCTTTGAATAGACCTCCTTTACCGTCCAGATTTTCCCATAAATATCCCCTGGAGGTTCGATCTAATGGCAGGATTTTATCATCCTCCTGTTCTACAGAAAAAATGTCCAGATCACCATCATTATCAAAATCCGCTACAGCAAGAGAATGCAATGATCCCCTTCGACCACCGGCATTGAGCGGCAATAAGTGTACTGTGAATTCGGGATTGCTTCCGCCGGAACTTTCCAGCCACGCTCCCCTTGAGTCAACCTGATCACCGGACATGATAATTATATCGTTATCACCATCCCCTTCCATATCAAGTATCCAACTCCTACAGGAAAGCCCCCAGTAGCCGACACTGCCAAATGGAAGAAATTTCCTCACCCATGTCTGTCCATTATCTTCGTTTTGATACCACCTGCCAGGCATCACAATGTCATTGTCGCCATCCTGATCCAAATCTCCTACTCCACCCGGAAAGAATCCTGCATGAATATCATCCAGTTCATCAACAATATCGAGGGTGACTGTCGTCCTTGGCCAATTGGCATCCTGATGAGGGTCTTCCGGTATCTTATACCAGAAGCAACCTTCCCGATCACCAAGTACTAAAACATCATCAACCGAATCACCGTCCAGGTCTTTTACTACAATATCATGTATTTCCGTTTTAATCCTGGAATCATATAGGTATCTGATGAATGGCTCTTCTTTAGGATTTTGAGGGTTTTTAAACCAATAACCTCCGGCCAGCAGGTCCATCCACCCATCTCCGTCAACATCGTGGGCCACTCCTCCTAATTGTGCACTTGGTATTTCTGCCATAACATGCCTTACCCAATTGTCTGCATCTATAAATTCAAACCAGAACACTTTATCAGAAGTGATGGAAAAAGCAAAATCCAGATCGCCATCATTGTCGAAATCAGCAAGCGCTGGCGTACCGTAGCGGGAATTTGGTGTGTCGGGAAGATTATTGGCGATAAAATGATGCTCAAATATCTCCTCGTTATCTTTATCAGGTGATTTTTTTTCTATGTTTGAGCATCCGAATGAAATGGGTATAATAAGTAGAAGAATGAAGAACCTATTAATTTCTGGCCGCATGATATTTATAATTTATTAGTTAGATATCCCTGGTTTTGCCTCAACAAGAAATTAAGCGCTTCCATAATCCTGACTGTTTCAATAGTAGCCGTTTCAGAATCTAAACTCTCCGAATTCAGCATCCCCTTCATGTGCAACATATTCTTCCCATCCTCGAATTTTCAAACTTTTTATTTAGTTGAGACATCTATTGTGTGTTGATTGAAAAAAATATCCTTTGATCGAAGAATGAATTGCTATGTCCTCAGCATTATCCCAGATATAGATAAATAAATTCTGAACAATATCCTGTGAAACATTGGCATCGAACAGCATACCCTCGGCAAATCTGACCAATTGAGTATAAAATTTCTAAAACAGCATCTCAAAAACCTGGCGATTTCTGTTTTCAGTTGATGGATCAGAATTTTTTCTTCAGATTTCAATTGTCTTATTAATTAAGGATCTATAGAAGTGCTTAAGCACAGGCCAGCATGGGTCCTAAAGGCGTGGTGATTCTAATCATATTCAATACCACCCCCGGTCTGTGGCTTTTCCTGTAACCTTGATCAATAGCCTGATATTTTTCTTTGAAAGTTAAGGTCATAATTGGATATTTTGTAAATTATATTGCAGTTTAGCAAAACTGGCCCATTAGTGTCACCAAAAAATTAACAACCAATTATAATGTATTCAATCCCGCTGGGATTGAATAGAAATTACTACTCAACCAAGTTCAAACGACTTCTTCATTGCATCATATGTGGCCTTTAGCGCGTCGGCATCATCCATGTCCCGGAGGGGTTGATTAAACGGCTCTGCCCTGACCGGGCCGTCGTACCCAATAGATATCAGGGCTGAAAGAAAAGCTTTAAGATCAATCACACCAGTAGCAGAAGGTAGTTCGCGCTTGCCATCGATTTGTTCATCCGCAGTGAATCCGGTTCGGGCATCGTTCAGGTCAACTGCCACAATATCATCATTGGACAAAGTGAGCAAATCTTCTTTAGATTCACCAGCACAATACCAGTGAAAGCTGTCCAAAACAAACCCTACATTGGGGCGATCAATTGCAGCTATTAGTTCCTTGGTTTCTGCCATAGTACGTATGAAGGAATATTTGCCAACGGCCTGTAGCGTCCTGGGTCCTACATACTCCAAACCCAGGCGAACTCCATAGTCGTTTAGTATGGTGGCAACCTCACGAAGTCTTGCAGTGTGCTGCTTAAAATTCTGAAGATAGGTTAAGCTGTGATCAAAGGAAAGTATCCAGGTATTCATTCTATTTGCGCCTGCCCTTTCCATGGCCCTGGCGTAATCAGGCAACGGCCTCAACCCTTCCTTGAAAGTCGATTGGTCTTTCCGGACATCTACCGGCAGCCCGGCAGATCCCCATTGGATATTTTTACTTTTCATGTGAAACAAATAAGCCTTGATCTCATCGTTTGACATTTCCGACAGGCTGGAGGCATAAACGCTAATAGCCTCAAATCCATGTTTTACAGCCATATTAAACAATTCATGCTGACTGGCCTCCACCCCTATATTGCCGGCATTTAGGCATAGGGTAAACTTTCTACTCTCTTTTGGAGCATCCAGGGCCCACAGATTCTCCGGTAAAACGCTTACAGAGGATAATACTGCCGCAGTTTGAATGAATCGTCTTCGTGATATCATTGGTAACAATCAGTTTCTGGGTAAATGTATTAAAAAGTTGTGGATTTGTAACCAGGTCCTTTTACAAACCGGCCCGGCATTGCACCTGTATGAATGCCATTTTGAAGTACTTGTTGTCCATTTACCCATACATGTATAACCCCTTCAGCGTATTGATGCGGTTCTTCAAAAGTTGCAAGATCCTTAACGTCTTCAGGGTCAAATACCACTACATCAGCAAAGTATCCAGGTTGGAGCTTTCCTCTTTTTGTCAATTTAAGGTTTTCGGCAGGCAATGAAGTCAGTTTCCGAATTGCTTCTTCAAGTGATATTACTGCTTCATCCCTGGCGTATTTGCCAATAACCCGCACAAATGAACCATAAGCCCTGGGGTGGGTACTTTGTTTAATAAATACACCCTCATTGGTAAAACTACCTGCATCTGAGCAAAAACTCACCCACGGTACTGCTACTTTCTTTTTAATGTTTTCTTCGGACATTGAAAAGTATACCACCGAAATCCGACTGTCATCTTCCACTATCAGGTCGATCATAGTTTCAGCTGGAGTTTTACCCAATTCTGCTGCTACCTCATCAAGCCTTTTACCAATGTGTATCCGAAGGTTCTCATTCTTGAAACCCACCAGAAGAATTCGATCCGGGCTGTGTTCGAATTGTATTTCTGAAAGAATCTGACTTCTCAATGAGATGTCCTTTAAGCGATCTATGGTAGCCTTTACACCACCTTCCCTTACCCACCGCGGAAGCATTACATGCAAACCGGTAGAGCTTGCGGGGTAAGTATAGATATCGGCGGTAACGGGTAACCCTGCTTCCCTGGCACTGTCCACTTTTCCTATTGCCCGGTCTAACAAGTGCCAGTTTTCCACCCCGCCGGCTTTCAGGTGATAGATTTCAGAAGAGATATTTGCTTCCTTACAAATGGCTATCAACTCATCGATGGCCTGGAGCAGTTCAGATCCTTCATTTCTGATATGACTGATGTACATGCCTCCGTAGTCAGCTGCCACCTTGCTTAATGCAATTAACTCTTCAGTATCAGCAGAACCACTGGGTGCGTACAATAATGATGAACTTACGCCTACTGCCCCTTCTTCCATGGCCTGGCGTACCAGGTCTTGCATTTCAAGGATCTCCTCCGGAGTGGCCTTCCGATTTTCATAGCCAATCACATATTGTCTTAGGGTCCCGTTCCCCACAAAAGATGCTACATTGGTAGACACCCCTTTTTCTTCCAGATATTCAAGATACTCTCCTAAAGTGGTCCATGGAATGTCATACTTAATGTCTGTTTGACCCTCTAATCGCTCCTTTCTCATTTCTTCTGTCATCGGCCCCATAGAACTGCCTTCTCCAAGCACCTCCAGGGTTACTCCCTGACGAATATCTCCCTGAGAACGGCCGTCTTCTATTAAACTGACGTTGGCCCAGCTTAACATATTAATGAAACCGGGTGATACTGCCAGTCCTTTTGCATCGACCTCAACACTTCCTTGTACGCTTGTCAAATTACCAATAGCAGCCACCGTATCCCCGGATATAGCTACATCACCTTTGAATGGCTTTTCCCCGGTTCCATTATATATGGTCCCATTGCGAATTATCAAATCATATTGTGCTGGACTGGAACAAGCTGATAGGATTAAGAAGAAGAGGATCTGAACTTTCAAATTTGAATGTGATTTAAATTGAATTATGAAGAAACTTCAATGATTTAACTTTTAAGCGATATGAAATTTCATCTTGTTGGTTGTTTTGGGTGGTGAGAAAGATACGAATTATTGGGCGGGGAGCAAAGGAGCGGGGCGTTGGGCGTTGGGAGCGCTGAGTATATGAACTGCAAAAAATGAGACTTACTAATTTTACATTGGTCAAGTATGGTCAGCTTTCGATTTGCTGAGCAATTGAGAGGTGCAACTTTAAGCATTTCCAACAACATTGCTGAAGGGTCTGGATCGTCCTCAAAAAAGGATTTCGCGCACTACTTAAACATTGCACATCGATCTACCTTTGAAGTCGCAAACATTTTAATAAACCTTCATCAGGAGGGGTTAGTTGATGAAAAACAATTTCGCTTATTAATGGAAAATCTTGATCACCTGTCACGGCGAATCACCAACTTTAAAAAATCACTTTTTAGATAACTAACTGATCGAAATACTCTGCGCCCTTGCCCCAAACGCTAAGCGCTTAGCGCCCATGCCCTAAGCATTGAAATTGACAGTGAAATCTCAAAACCACTTCAAACTTCTGAATATCCCTGATATTCAATCCATGCTCCTTGCCCCATGCTCCTTGCTTTTCGCAAAAATCTTGCAAAATCCCGTTAACTTAATTTACTTGTCCTGCTTCAAACAGATTTAGATAGACCATGAAAAAATACAACGTTGGAATAATTGGTTATGGTTGGGTGGCTACCGCCCATATTGATGCCATCAACAAGTCGGACCACGCACAGGTAACAGCAATTTACTCCTCTCGTGAACTGGATGACCAGGCCCTTAGTGAGCAATGGGGTACTCCTATTAAGAGCTACACTAATCTTCAAGAGATGCTGGCAAACCCAGACTTACAAGTAGTTTCTATTTGTAGTTACCCAAACCAACATAAGGACCAGGCGGTGCAGGCAGCTGAGGCCGGGAAGCACCTGATCCTTGAAAAACCGCTGGCATTGTCATGGGCAGATTGTCAGGAAATTGAAAATGCAGTGAATAAAGCTGGCGTAAAATCCTGTGTCTGCTTTGAGTGCCGGTTTTCTAATCAGTTCAAGGTTACCAAAAGTCTTATCGACCAGGGATTATTAGGTGACCTGCACTACGGTGAGATTGACTACTTTCATGGTATCGGTCCATGGTATGGACAATTTCGTTGGAACGTAAAAAAAGACCCGGGAGGAAGTTCTCTTCTTTCAGCTGGATGTCATGCTCTGGATGCACTACTTTTGTGTATGAATGATGAGGTGGTAGAAGTCACCAGTTACAGCACTAAATCAAACAGTAAAATATTCGAGCCGTATGAATACAATACAAGCAGTGTCACTATATTGAAGTTTAAGAATGGCGCTATTGGAAAATGTGCATCCAGTATTGATTGTCTACAACCTTATTACTTACACACCCACTTATTCGGAAGCGAAGGAAGTCTATTGGACAATAAATTCCATTCGATGAAGTTAGAGACAAACAAGAATACCTGGTCCAGTCTGGCCATGAAACTGCTTGATTCCGGGGACGTTTCAGACCACCCTTACCTGGATCAATTTAATGCTTTCTTTGAATCAATAACTCAAAATGTTGAAATGCCCCTTACCAGTTTGAGGCAAGCCATGAAAACATTTGAAGTGGTGTTTGCAGCGGATCAATCTGCGGCAGAAGGCCGAAGTGTACAGTTGGGGAATTAGTGAATTAGTGAGTGAGCAAATAAAAACATGACTAGAAAGAAAAGCATACTGGCTCCGGAATGGTGGGATTACACCACACTTGATGATTCAATTTTAAATGAGGCCGCCAGGTTAACTGATGAAGGCATTCTAGGATTGTCCCGCCCTGGATTTAAGGTGATCTTTTATGATACACTGGAGGATTTCTATCTGGCTGAAGCACTGGAATACATTCATGCCTGGAAACAAGCCACCGCGGACCGGCCGGCTGGTATTTGCGGCCCTATTGGCCCAACTGAGCAACTGCCTTTAGTAGCTCGATTGGTAAACGAAATGGAGTTGAACCTTACTCATTGCCATTTCTGGGGCATGGACGAATGGGTTATTGATGGAAAAGAGGCAAACGAAGATCATCCCTTGTCATTCAAGAGGGCTGACATGGATCTGTGCTTCAACCGCATTAATCCGGAACTTAGCATGCCAGAATCCAACCTCCATTTTCCAAAGGCGAATCCAACAGATTACATCGGTAGCTGGGAAGGCATTCGCTGTGTGGTCATGCAGGGTGGTCAGGGTGAAATAAAACACTGGGCCTTCAATGATCCTCTAAAACGCGAAGGAGTCTATGAAAATGAACCGCCGTCAGCGGCAGAATATGAAAAATTGACTACCCGGGTAGTTGATCTGCATCCAGCCACCATAGCCCAAAATGCCCGGACCTCTGGTGGTGGTGTAGTAACGGGTATTCCAACTCAAGCGGTAACTGTTGGACCGGTCCAGACCTGGCAAGCTGAAAAGGTTTCCATCTGGCATGCAGGTATGCACGACAATTCATTTGGGATGCGTCTAACAGCGCTAATGATCAGTGAAGGTATTGTTGATAGTTCAGTGCCTATGTCGTTGCTAGCCAACCATCCAAATGTTCAATTTAATTACTTCCAACCGGCCATAGGTAACTGCAAAGTGGAAATGCATTAATCCTGTCGGGCTTCTTTCAGTGACTCACTCAGCAAATTAATTTGAGGATAGGCATGCCCCAGGTGTTGTCTGAAACCTTCCGCGTAGACTACACCTATACTCTTACCTGTTTCTTCCGACTGTCGTTTCATGGATATGAGATATTCATCTATACCGTGATGTTCCCTAAGCCATTCCCTTTGACTTTTATGACAAGCAAGCATATTAGACTTTAGTTCCATCACTTCAGTAATATCAACTATAGTGGTAGGTGCTATTTTTTGACCATATTTGTCTTTACCCTCAATAGGATCGAGATAATAAAGGTGCGGTATGTAGTCCATTGCCGGAATTCCCGGAGTGTCTATATTTACCATACCCGCCACAAAACAGGCGGTTCGAACTAGTTTGCTGGTAATCTCATGATCTACCAGATAGCACGATGGACTCATGGTAATAACCAACTTAGGCAGAGTTCTTCTCACATGGGCCAATACGCTTAAAATTGAGGGTTGATCATATATGATAAACATGTCCTCAAATTCCAGGCATTCATATTGAGCATTGATGAGCTTAGCAGCATTGGTTGCCTCTTGCTTCCGAACGGCACTTATCTCCTCTTTGTTTAACTCTTTGGATCCACAATCACCCGCAGTCATGGTTGTTATATAGACTTCCCAACCATTTTTACGCAATAATGCCAGGGTACCAGCACAAAGAAATTCTACATCATCCGGATGGGACACAATTGCCAGTACAACCTTCATTGCCAATTGTTAATTGTCATTGGTTAATAAAAACTGATCAATCTCATCCCTTGAAGGTATGGAAGGTTGTGCTCCTAGTCGGGTAACAGAGATTGCCGCTGCAGCACTGGCAAAACGCATAGCCTCCAAGGGTTCCATACCTTCAACCAGGGCTGAAGCTAAAGAACCACAGTATACGTCACCGGCGCCGGTGGTATCTATGGCTTTAACTTTAAAAGCCGGCACAACTTGCTTTAGATCATCTTTGACCAGGTACGATCCGTTTTTCCCAAAACTGACAATAACCCCGCCATCGGTGTAAGTAGCTAGTTCCTCCGCTGCCGCCTGGGCTTGCTCAATGCCCTTCACCGGGCGGCCCACCAAAGTTCCGGCTTCGGATTCGTTGACCACCAAAATGGCCAGGTGCTTTAGGAATTCCTTTTCCAATGGTTGCGCTGGGGCTAAATTCAACAGCACTTTCTTTTTCTCTTTAAATGCCCAGTTAAGAATATATCGTAACATATCAGGATGCAGTTCGCCCTGTAATAAAATTACCCTCGCTTCCTTTAAAACAGGCTGTGCTTTTATAATATGCCGTTCATTCAACTTATAATTTGCTCCGGGTGCCACAGATATACAATTCTCTCCATCCTCGACCACCGTGATCATAGCGGTTCCAGTAGATACACCGGACTCCTGAAATATATTTGAAGTATCTATGTTGTCCTCCTCGAATCGTGCCATGAAGTTTTCAGCGAAGCTATCCGTTCCCAGGCAGCTGATGAATACTACCTCCCCTCCAGCTCTGGCTGCCGCCACAGCCTGGTTCGCCCCTTTTCCTCCAAATGTTTGAGTAAATACACCTCCGGCCACAGTTTCTCCCGGTTTTGGAAAACTGGAAACTTGCATAATCAGGTCAATATTTGAACTACCAACAACCGCTATTATTTGACTCATATTATCTGGAAAAAATGATCAGGATTAGTCCCGCTAAAAAACTCACAAACATAACAAAAATAAGTTTGTTTGTACCCTGAGGAGCATCTTTAAATTCCTTCCAAATAAATACCCCCCAAAGAGCTGCTACCAGAGTGGCACCCTGAGATAATCCGTAAGAAATGGCAGGTCCCGCCACATCAGAGGACAAAATGCTTAAAAACATCCCCATACACCAGATGGCTCCTCCTAAAATTCCTACCAGGTGAAGTTTGAGATCTCCTTTGCTGAAATAATCACTATAGGTGACAGGATTACCGCTTATTGGTTTATACATGAAAATAGTGTTCCATAAAAAATTACTAATGAACACTCCGATAGAAAAGACAAAGACTGCGCTATAGGGTGTTAAATTATCGATACCAGGGTTGGCGAAATCGCTTACCAAAGAGTCAGCTACAAACCGGTAAAAGAAACTCATGATGAAGCCTGCAATTATGGAAATAGTGATTCCTTTTTTGGAAGATCCAGGTCCGTCCTTACTCATTCTACTGTATGCCACGGCATTGATTATTATTGCCAGAGTAATCAACGCGACACCGCTAAAGAGCAGTACCGGGTTTCCAGTGGGTTCTCCCATATAGTTAATCACCACACCCATAACCAAGGCCAATCCAATGGCGATTGGAAATGCTATGGCCATGCCTGCCATGTCAATGGCCACTACCACCAATAGATTTGCAATGTTGAAAATGATACCTCCTAAAAATGCAGACCCTATATACACCATTGATGCCTGCTGGAGGTCCTCCACGAAGCCTCTGCCTTCAGTGCCCGTGCTACCCAAAGTAAGTGCCAGTATCAAACTCAGAATAACCAACCCAAGTGAATAATCCCAGTAAAACAATTGGAAATCCCAGCTTTTGGAAGCCAGTTTTTGAGTATTGGCCCAGGAGCCCCAACATAACATGGAAACCACCAGTAGTAAGATAGCAATGGAATATGAGGATACAATTATCATGGTTGGTATTCGATTAGCAAGGTGTGGGTATGAAACTGAATTGTGGAATATAAGAAAATAATACAGAATTAGGTGTTATGAATTCTGGCCAATAACGTGTAAATTGTACTTCCTTGAGCAAAATAACATTTAGTCTATGGCAACTTACAAATTAAAAATTAACGGCCAACGAAAAGAGGTTGAAGTCGATGGTGATACCCCGTTGTTGTGGGTATTGAGAGATCATCTAAGTTTGGTGGGCACCAAATTTGGGTGCGGTATTGCCCAATGCGGAGCTTGCACCGTACATGTGGACGGAGTGGCTACGAGATCCTGTTCATTACCGGTTTCCAGTATTGAAGATAAATCAGTGGTAACCATAGAAGGATTATCAGAAAATGGTGATCATCCGGTCCAGAAAGCATGGATTGAGCATGATGTTCCACAATGTGGATATTGTCAGGCTGGGCAAATCATGAACGCAGCGGCCCTGTTGGATAAAAATCCTAATCCTAATGATCAGGAAATTGATTCTGCCATGAATGGCAACATATGTCGCTGCGGAACCTACATCAGGATCAAAGCAGCAATAAAAACTGCATCCACCTATTAAGAATAGTTTTTCAAAGCGCAACAAGACAACACCATGACTTTAATAAAAACCAATTACGACCGAAGATCATTCATAAAGGTCTCAACACTTTCCAGCGGGGGAATGCTATTAGGATTTAGCTGGTTGGCTTCCTGTAAACCCGACCAATTGGCAAACCTGCCCAAAGAGTGGTTTGACATCAACGGCTTTCTAAAGATTGCAGATAACGGACAGATAACCATCATGTCTCCAAACCCTGAAATCGGACAGAATGTGAAAACTGCCATGCCCATGATAGTTGCTGAAGAGCTAGACGTCAATTGGGATCAGGTAATCGTGGAACAGGCAGGGTTTGATCTCCAGAAATACACCAGACAACTTGCCGGCGGCAGTCAGTCCATACGCCAGGGTTGGGAGAGTCTACGTATGGCCGGAGCCACTGCCAGAAGAATGCTGATGGAAGCTGCGGCAAAACAATGGGATGTTCCGGTGACAGAAGTGACCACAAAAGAAGGTGTAATAAATCATGGAGACAAATCCATTGGATATGGAGAAATTGCTGCTGTTGCCGCCACATTAACTGTACCTGAGGAGGTTGAATTAAAGGACCCCAAAGACTTCAAGATCATTGGAACCCCCAGGAAAAACGTCGATGGTGCTAAAATTGTCACCGGTAAACCCCAGTTCGGACTGGATACCCAACGTGATGGCATGTTGATAGCTATGATCGAACATCCACCGGCTTTTGGTATGAAATTAAAATCACTTGATGCATCGTCAGCTAAAGCTATGCCGGGTATTCATGATGTTATAACCATTAATACTACAGTTCCGGAAGGAAAAGAGGCACAATGGTCTGATACCAATGCTTTCAATGAACTGGTGGTAGTGGTGGGAGCTACTACCTGGCAGGTAATGAAGGCAAAAAAAGCTCTCAAGTTAAGTTGGGAGCAGGAATCAACTCCTGAAAGTACCTCAGATCACATAAAAGGCATGTACGATCTATTGGGTAAAAAGCAAAATGAGCCGGCACGGATTGATGGTGATCCAAAGAAAACCTTTAAGCATGCTGCCAAAGTTATCGAACGGATTTATAGCGCCCCTTTTCTGGCGCATAATACCCTGGAGCCGATGAACTTCTTTGCTGATGTAAAGGAAGATCAAGCAGAACTTGTGGGACCTATTCAAACTCCTGAGTTTATGAGTAAGACCGCCTCAGCTGTTTTGGGTTTACCTGAAGAAAAGATATCCATTATGATGACCCGCATGGGTGGCGGATTTGGTCGTCGGCTCTATGGTCATTTCGGAATAGAAGCTGCTATCATATCACAAAAAGTGAAAGCGCCTGTCAAACTGATCTATTCGCGAGAAGACGATATGACACAAGGCACTTATCGTCCCACATACAAGGTCACCTATCGTGCAGCATTAGATAAGGACAACAATCTTATTGGCTTTCAGGTACGGGGTGCCGGAGTTCATGGCAGTCCGGTATTTGCCAATCGATTCCCAGCCGGCGCGGTAGATAATTACTTAGCAGAGAACCATTCGTTGGAATCCAACATTTCCACCGGGGCCTGGAGAGCACCTCGTTCAAATTTTATTGCCGGTGCAGAGCAGGCATTCCTTGACGAAGTTGCAGAAGCAGCGGGAAAGGACCCTATCGAATTTCGACTGGAACTGTTTGACAGGGCCATAAGTGACCCCGTCGGTGAAGATAATGACTACGATGCCAAACGCTACGCAGGTGTACTGAAGCTGGTCCGTGA
>SMVA01083850.1_pt1 | contig 12161 bp, 10 predicted proteins | sample 2456451 | NCBI WGS metagenome assembly SMVA01 (sample SAMN11095933, study PRJNA526329) | marine sediment metagenome | biome: Marine sediment; feature: Surficial sediment; material: Deep marine sediment; isolation source: Hadal surficial sediment | place: Pacific Ocean | collected 2014-05 | depth...
CATAGGAGCCCCTATTTGCGTGCCCAAATCCGTTCAAAGACCCCTCGAACCGCTATTCCCCGACCATGGAAGCGATTCTGACCGACATACCGGCGATGGACCAATCCATCCACCTCAGCAAGGAACCAAAAAAACAGCCAGTCCAGAACAAAGGTTTTCACACAACCAAGACCCCAAGGCGACATTCCTTGCAGTAAATGAAAGCGTCCCATTTCGTCCGGAAGTCGATACACTCAGGCATCTGAGCGCCGCCCACCAAGCCTTGGGGAGCTGGGCAAATGGCTTTGCAAAAGATGAGATGGTTGATGGCAGCTTTGCTGTGTCTGGTCATCTGGCCCGGCATAGCGCACGGACAGTCGTCCGAGTTGTTGGAAGCTAACAGCAATTACCAGTCCCTATACCAGCAAATTCGCTACTCAGAGGCCGAAGCAGCGTCGTTTCGATCGGCGATACTCGTGACACACAGCCAACTGCGGAAATCAGCGCCGAATGGCGGGCGATCCAGCTTGCCGGGGTGGAAACAACGTGAAAAAATCGGTAATTCGTTTCGACATGTACAGGGAGGGTAGCATGGTGCGGATGTATGTTCGCCATTCGGTAAAAGATTTTAGAACCTGGCGGAAAGCCTACGACGCTTTTGCCGTCGAGCGCCAAGGTATGGGAGTCATCGGGGATGGCGTCTATCAGGCGCTTGATGATCCCAGCGATGTCACCGTTTATCACGACTTCAAGACGCGGAAGCGCGCCGAGATTTTTGCAGCGTCGCCACGGTTGAAGGAGGTCATGAAGGGCGCCGGAGTGAAGGGGAAGCCGAAAATCTGGTTTGTAAGGGAATCCAAGAAAATGGGCCGGCGTCGAAGCTGAACCATGTTGAATGCGCAGGTCTCTAGAATTGGAAATCCAGCCGCCCGGAATTGAGGTCGCACCCCAACAAGCGACATTTCTGGCAAGGCTGGGAAGGCGACATTCGCGATGTCATCTTCATAGGTTGCCAGGGGACTATCACAGGATAGTTCCGATACGCCCGCGCGCGCCCAAGTGTCATAGGCGATCGCAGGTTTTCTGAAACATGCTGGCTTTCCTTTCGCGGGCCCGGCGTTGTAAATTGTCAACTCATATATTGATTGGAGATTAGTGATGACGACTCATACTGGCTATCTTCTGATCGCTGATATCTCCGGCTATACCCAGTTCCTAACATCCTCCGAGCAGGACCATGCCAATCCCATCTTGCAGTCGCTCTTGAGTTCTTTGATCGAGCAGGTGGGCGAGCCAATGAATTTCTGGAAAATGGATGGAGATGCGGTGCTGGCCTATTCGACGCAGCGAGAATTTCCCTCCGGTGAGACATTTCTCACGATCTGCGAGAACCTCTACAACGCGTTTACCACTCGCCGACAGAACATCATCGCCAACACCACTTGTCCGTGCCAGGCATGCGCCAATGTCGACATGCTGGATCTGAAAATCATGGCCCACCATGGCGTATTCGATGACATGCAGATCGGCCCGGTGAAGGATATCTCCGGTGCTGATGTTATTCTGGTTCACCGCATGGCCAAGTCCGACGTAAGAGAATCCACCGGCGTGCGAAGCTACGCTCTGTTCAGCGACGCGGCGGTCGAGGCTATGGGGATAGAGGCGGCGCTCGTGCCGTACTCGCAGCCATTCGAGCATTTTGGCGAGGTTTCGATGCAAGTCTACGACCTGGCCAAAGCCTGGGAGAAGTTTCGAGCCAGTCGCGAACGTCATTTCTTGGAGGAAGCGGACGGTGTCTGGACCTTCCGCCGCCATTTCGACCTTCCGATCTCGGTCACCTGGGATGCGTTGACCGCACCGGAACTCAAACAACGCTGGATGGTGGGCATGCTGTCGGTGACTGTCGATCGCCCCGAGGGCCGCATCGGCACCGGCTCGAAATATCACTGCGCGCACGAGGCGGCGGATTTTCGCTACTGGGTCACCGACTGGGAGCCCTTCGACTATTTTTCGACCCGCATCAGCGACCCGGCGCGTGAAGGCATAAGCATGCCAGAGACCTATCATCTGAAGGCGACGGAGACCGGAACCGAGCTGCGCTATACCATCGGCCAGGCCCATGACACCGACGGCAATCGTTCCGAAATTTCGGAGCAGGAGGCTATCGGCTTCCTATCAGGCTTCTGGCCGCCGTGCTTCGACGCGATGGAAGAGCTGGCCAAGGTGGATGATTAGGGGCGCTAAAATGGACTGAGGCAATATATGAACACGGATTTCGAAAGCCGCAACACCGAAGGGAATTGATGGACTATCCATGGCTCTACGGATTGTCGATTTCCGTTTATGGCTGCCGCCTCAACCGATCGATGCAACACAAGCGTTGAATCTTTCTGCCGGCGTTTCGAACTCCAGTGTTTTGCGTGGCCGTTCGTTCAGCTGCCGCGATGGCTTCGCCGACGCTGTCCAGATCGCGCGCATCCGCCTCATCTAAATCGCCCCGTTTGACAGGCGCCTCGACAATCTCGCCAGTCACCTCGACCGGCGTCACGAAGACGCCGCGGCGGCGGTGCTCTCGCAATCGGCGCTGGCGCTCCCTGTCGGGAATGGGGACGTGGTGGGTCACTCTGACGGCTCCGTCTCGAAGGACGACACCAGATCGAGTGCCGCGCCGATCGGTGAAGCCGGCACCCGACTAGGCTGCGGGTCTTCCAGGTCGGCCGGGGTGACAGGGCCGGACGGAAGCCGCCCAATGGACTTGGCCAGGGCTGCGGCCGGGATGCCGTGCTGGAGCGCGATGCTGATCACTACCGCGGCGTCGGCCAGCAGGGCATTCAAGAGCGAGCCCTCTTTGCCGGCATTCAGGAATATCTCGCGCGGCTGGCCGGTCTCGGGGTCGAACCCGACCGTGGCGATGACTTTCTGACCGCCAACATCCAGCGTCTCGCTGTGCGAGGGCCGCCGGTTCGGCAGGCGTTGGCGTGGGGTCTTCAAGGTCGTGTGCTCTACGTCGGTCATACCGATTTCGGGTTCTCCGATCGTCGTCTCGTGTTGCCCTCGAAAGGCCATAGCCGTTCCGCCGTTCCACCCCTAGGGAAATGACGGAACGGCCCTAAATAGAGGTTCAAAAGTTGGCTCTTTTAGGGTTCCAGCCGTTCCGCTAGAACGGTAGCAAATTCAATGCTTTAACCCCGTTTTTCGGCCCTACCGTACCGCTGGCACGATCCGGAACGGTTTGGGGGTCAAAACAGGCCCAACCGTTCCGCTCCTGGAACGGCCCTGAAACGGCTCTGGAACGGCCATTTTCTGACCCTGATTTGGCACTCTCAATTGAGCCCCAAGCGCCGACCTGGGCGCGGCACTGAGATACTTCTAGGTGGTCCGACAGGAGTTCGAGGGCGGCTTGCTTGGCATCCCGGGCTTGTTTTTTGGTATCGCATACGATGACCAGGCGGGCTTGAAGGTTGCGCGCCTGCACCAACGCTGCGGTGAGCTTGTCGGCTGCCTCCGGAATCATGACCATGACGGATGGTGATACGCCGCCTCGGTCCGGGCGGTGCTGAAAGAATACGGCGTGCAGTTCCTCGCAACCGAAAAGCCGCGTGTACTCTCGGGGGATCATCGTCATACCGATCCCTTCCCGATCACGTCCTGCGCTTCCTTGCGGCCGGTTTTGGTCAGCACCCAATTGTCGCGCTCCTTCTTGACCAGCTTGTCGCGCTGCAACTTGGCGAGTGCCCGCGATGCCTTCGACTTAATGCGGATTTCCGGTCTCGGTTACCCAGTCTAGGGATTCGCACCACGTTCTGATGCTCCCGCTGGGCCAATTCAACATCATGTCGAGAAGCGCATCTTCGTCCGATCGGATCCGCTTTGAGGCTTGCTCGATGTCACCTTGGGTCATCGGCACCGCGACCACCGAGGGGTAGCGGCGGCAGAGAAACGCGATTGACACGTATTTCTCAGCCTCATCGCCCTGTGGGGTGGGCGGACTTGTTACTGGATGTGACATGCCGCCGAAGATGAAGGCGGCGACGTGGCGATCAAATCAAAATCGTCGCCACGTTATGAAAACGCAATCTGTTAAATATCAAGCTGTTATGGGGTGGCGAAGTGGCAATCTTATGCCGCTGTTGCTCCCGAATGATGCGACCGATGCTTTGGTTGGAGAGTATCTTTCCGCTATTGGGCTCTCGCCGGTTCTTAAAAAGATCGGGCTGCATTCCCTTCATGATCTCATATACACGCTCTAGTTTTGCCTTAGGGTTGGCTGTACGGGCAGTTTTGAACAGGCTGTAGATTTCCACATCTCGTCGGTGCGTTTCGGCTTTCGCAGGTCCATCGGGGGGAAACGCCTCCCCGAGAGCATCCTTGGGGATGATTGGCCGGCCCGACACACAGGCCGATACATAGCGGTTAACCGGAAACGTAATCCGGTTGTAATAGAGAGCGTCATTCCATTGCTCCCCGCCCCGGATGTGTCCGGGCGTCGGGTGGTAAGAGCCATCCTCCTTGATCACTGCCGAGGGTATTTTTTCGGCATACAGGCGCTTTCGCAATTCCTTTTTCCCTAGAGGCCGCTGTTCTGTCATGGCGACTTCCTTGGCGAATGTCCCCTTGGCGATGTGAGCCGCTGGGCTGGTGGATTCTCGGGCCAGCATGGTTATCTCCGCAACGCGGTTGATCGCATCGTCAAATGACAAGTATCCGGAAGGGACGAAATCATTCATGCGCGCCTCCCGCTCGGCGCCCTGCGGGGAAGTGAGACGCGGCGGGCCGGTGCAGGTGTCCGGCTGTTCGCTGGCCAGAGCTAGCCGCGTCTGACTTGATCTAGGCACGATTCCGCAGCTTCACAGCCTCACCCTTCGAGGGGCGGGTGATCTTCCGCAGCTCGCGCGCCCAGCGGTTCAAGGCCTCGCGCTTCTCGTCGAGGTACTGATATTGGTTGTATGTCTTGGCCGGTCCGCGCGGGACGTGGGCTATGACGCGCTCGGCCACGACATCATCGATCTTGATCCGGGCCATCTCGGAACGCCCCGTGCGGCGCAAATCGTGTAACCGCCAGTCCGTGACTCTGGCCTCCTTGTCGAGTCGCGCCTTCATCTTGGAAAAGCCGGAGACGGGGCGCTTGCCCTCTGTCGAGGTGAACACGTAGGGGCCACCTACGTATCGTGGCAGGCTCTCGATTATCCGCATCGCGGGCCTGGGCAACGGAACGATGTGCGACCGCTTGGACTTCATGCGCACGGCCGGAATGGTCCATAGCGCCTTATCCAGGTCGAGTTCGGGCCACTGCATCTCGGCGACCTCGCTCCGGCGCTGGAGTGTGAGCGCCAGGAGCTTGACCAAAGGGCCGAAGGGGTAGTCCTTGGCTTCCAAGGCAGCCCACAGGCGCTTCATCTCGGGGTGCTTGAGGTCGCGGTCGCGGGGAAGCTTCTTTACCGGAGCGGTCATCCGGGCAAAGGGCGAGGCCTCCAGGAAGCCCTCGTCCACAGCCCAGTAGAACAGCGCCTTGGCGACCTCGTGCAGGCGGTGGGCCGCCATGGGCTTGTCGGCGATCAAGGGCCGGGTCACGTCGCGCAGGTCGAGCCGGCCGATCTCCGGGATGAGCTTGTCGCCCCATGCCAGGATCAGGTGGCGCCGGATGACAGATTCGATCTCGTGCCCGCGTTTCAAGTGGCCTTTCTTCGGGCCGCCCTTTTCCTCGCGCTGGCAGCGGGCCTCGATATAACCCTCGGCGATGTTGCGGAATAGTAGCCGCTCGGCGGTCGCCTGGTCTTCGGCCCGGGCCTGCGCTCGCGCCTTCCTGGGGTCCGGTTCCGGCATTGGCTTGCTCGCGCGCCTCTCGCGCCAACTGGCGGGCCTCTGCGATGCCAATGGCAGGATAAACCGCCCAAGGTCATTCGCTGGTTCTTGCGCTGTCCGGCCGCGTCCTCAAGGCGGAAGTAGACCGACCAGGACCGCACGCCCCTATCGGAGATACGGAGTACCAACCCGGCCGCGTCCGAGTCGGACAACTCCGTCCGCTTGCCCTTCGGTGGCTTGCGGATTTTCTCGATAGTCGGTTCCGTCAGATAGCGGGAGTTTCGGCGCGGCATGGTCTGATTCCCAAACCTTGTCACCCCAGCTCTGATCTGGGGTGACAAAAACGCTCGTTACGACATGTTACAATCTGAGACAGTGTGTGCGCCCGGTGGGCCACATACAAGGAAATCAAGGCTGTCCATGGTGGATTCGAGGCCTGCGATGTTACATCTCGTGACAGCTTGAGACGCCGTAGCATCTTGTTGACATCGAGGAGGTCCGTGGTTCAATCCCACATGTACCCACCATTCCCTTCAGAGACTTAGCAGTTTCCGACGCTTTAGAGAATGCGTCCGGTGGCCGTGCTAATTTTTATCGCTTGAGGCCACTCAGGCCGCTTTGATATGATTAATCGGCCATTTTGGGGTGGCCGCAACGACCCGCAGTCAGGGAGGACTAGACCATCGCAACCGCGCGGGAAGTATCCGGAATTTCTGCGAAATCCGGGATCTTGGTGCCTGGAATCCGTCGTCTTCCAGCGGGCGTGGAGCGCCATCTGGTGAAGGGCGGCGGCACGGTTGTTTTGGCCCTGAAACAGGCCGATCGGCTCACGGTCTGCGACCGAGAAGGCTTGCAGCGATGCGAGCTGACTGTCTTTGCCAAGGACGGAAGCTGCGATGGCCATCCCTTGGACGTATCGGCGACGGGCGATGCCGCCGGCCTCAAGGCCATTCTGGGACGCGGCGGCTTGGAGTCCGAGCGTGTCGCGTCCAGCCTCAGGCGCCACGGCGCCCGATTGTCGGATTTGCGCGCCATCGATGTGTTCGGCGAGGGATCTCGGGCCGGCGACGAGAAGTCGTTCGATGTCGTGGAGGATTCGATCTGCGCCGTTACGGCGCCCGGCGGCCCCATGCGGGCCGACGAGCAGAATCCGCCGACGGAGCTTGAGGTATTCGTCCATCGCGCGGCGCCGCAGAACGACCTGGCCGCCGGGCCTCCCGATCCCTTGGCCGAGGCACGGCTCGATTTCCGCATCGACCGCGCTACCGCGCAGTCCTATCTGGTGAAGGCCGGAGAATACCTCCAGGTCCTGGATATCGAGGGGCGCCAGTGTTCGGACTTCCAAGCTTTTCCGCTGGCGCAACTCGACCGCGGGATCGAACGCTGCCTGGACATGACCACGACCCGTACCTTGATGGGGGCCGGTTATCCGGGGCCGGGATTGTTCGCAAAATACTATGACCAGGACATGCGGCCCCTGGTCGAAATCGTCCAGGACACTTGCGGCCGGCACGACGCGTTCGGGCTGGCGTGCTCGGCCAAATACTACGATGACGTGGGTTATCCCGGGCACGTCAATTGTTCCGACAATTTCAATACCGCACTGGAATCCGCCCCGGTCGCGCCGAGGCGCGGCTGGATGGCCATGAACTTTTTCTTCAACAGCGGGATCGACGAGCACAATCAGCTTTACCTCGATGATCCGTGGTCGCGGCCTGGCGATTTCGTCCTGATGAAGGCGCTGACGGACCTGGTTTGCGTCTCGTCATCCTGCCCCGACGATATCAGCGCGGCAAACGCGTGGAATCCGACCGACATACAGGTTCGCGTGTATGCGCCGGAGAAAGCATTTTCACGATCCATAGGTTTCAGGATGACCACCGACGCCGACGTCCAGATGACAAAAGAGACGGGGTTTCACGAGCGAACTTCGGCGCTGACCCGAGATTTCGTCGAATACAAAGGTTTCTGGCTGCCCAATAGCTACCCCTCGGCCGGTCCGGTCGCCGAATACTGGGCGTGCCGGGAAAAGGCGATCGTCTTGGACCTGTCGGCGCTGCGCAAGTTCGAGGTCGTGGGGCCGGATGCGGAAACCCTGCTCCAACATACCATGACGCGCAACGTCCGCAGGCTGGCCGCGGGCCAGGTGGTCTATTCGGCGATGTGCTACGACAACGGCGGCATGGTCGATGACGGCACCCTGCTTCGGCTGGGGCCCGATAACTTCCGCTGGATTGGCGGCGACGATCATAGCGGCATCTGGCTCCGCGAGCAGGCGGAACGGCTCGGCCTGAATGTCTGGATCAAGTCCGCCACCGACCAACTGCACAACATCGCCGTTCAGGGCCCCTTGAGCCGCGACATTCTGAAGGAAATCGTCTGGACGCCGCCGGCTCAGCCGACGATGGAGGAATTGCAATGGTTCCGCTTCGCCATCGGGCGCATCGGCGATTTCGATGGCATCCCGGTGGTGATTTCCCGTACCGGGTTTACCGGCGAGTTGGGATACGAGATCTGGTGCCACCCGAAACACGCCGTTGCCGTCTGGGACGCGGTCTGGGAAGCCGGTGAGCCGCGCGGGCTATCGCCGCTGGGCTTCGCGGCGCTGGATATCCTGCGCATCGAAGCCGGGCTGATCATGGCCGGCCAGGAATTCGACGATCAGACCGATCCGTTCGAGGCGGGAATCGGGTTTACCGTCCCGCTCAAGAGCAAGGAAGACGATTTCATCGGCAAGGAAGCTTTGGTCCGGCGCAAGGAAAACCCGCAGCGTAAACTCGTCGGGCTCGAACTTGCCGGCGAGGAAATGGCCGTCCACGGCAATTGCGTCCGCATCGGCCGCCAACAAATCGGTGTGGTGACCAGCGGAACCCGCTCACCGATCCTCGGCAAGAATATTGCGTTATGCCGGATGTCCGTGGACCACGCGGAGGTTGGCACCGAGGTCGAGGTCGGCAAACTGGACGGTCACCAGAAGCGCCTTCCGGCAACCGTTGTTCCGTTCCCATTCTATGACCCGGAGAAGAAACGCCCGCGGTCGTAAATTCTATTTTTTTGTCCACCGATCGGCTTCTTTCAAAACCGGCAAGCCGGCACTCGAAAAAGCACCAGGAGGTAAATGTGACAGCGCGTGTAGCCATCATTGGCGCCGGCCCCTCCGGCCTCGCCCAACTCAGGGCTTTTCAGTCGGCCGCCGAGAAAGGCGCCGAGGTCCCCGAAGTGGTTTGTTTCGAGCGGCAGGACGACTGGGGCGGAATTTGGAACTATACCTGGCGCACCGGAACCGATGCGCTCGGCGAGCCGGTTCATTGCAGCATGTACCGTTACCTTTGGTCCAACGGACCGAAGGAGTGCCTTGAGTTTGCCGACTACACCTTCGAGGAACATTTTGGCCGCCCCATCGGGTCCTATCCGCCGCGCGAGGTGTTGTGGGATTACATAAAGGGGCGCGTCGAGAAAGCCGGCGTCCGCGATAAAATCCGATTCAGAACGGCGGTGCGCCTCGTCGAATACGCGCAAGACAGCGGAAAATTTACCGTCACCGTCCACGATCTCGTGAAAGATCACGTGTATTCCGAGGTCTTCGACTATTTGGTCGTCGCCTCCGGGCATTTCTCGACGCCCAACGTGCCGTTCTTCGAGGGCATGGACACCTTCCGCGGGCGGGTCCTGCACGCGCATGATTTTCGCGACGCCTTGGAGTTCAAGGACAAGCACGTGGTCATCGTCGGCACCAGCTATTCGGCCGAAGATATCGCGTCCCAGTGCCACAAATACGGGTGCAGGTCGGTGACCATCAGCCACCGGACCGGCCCGACCAGCTTCCACTGGCCGGACAGTTTCCAGGAAGTCCCGCTAATCACGAAAGTCGAGGGCCATACCGTCCATTATAAAGACGGTTCCTCGAAGGACGCGGACGCCATCATTTTGTGCACGGGATACCTGCACCACTTCCCGTTTCTCCCGGACGAGCTGCGGCTCAAGACCGGAAACCGCCTGTGGCCGCTCGATCTTTACAGAAGCGTCGTTTGGGAGGCCAATCCGAAACTGATGTACTTGGGTATGCAAGACCAGTTCTACACATTCAACATGTTCGACGCACAGGCCTGGTATGCCCGCGATGTCATTCTCGGGCGTATCGAGCTACCGTCAAAAGACGATATGACGAAGGACAGCTTGGCGTGGCGGGCGCGCGAGGAAAAACTGGAGAACGACGAGGACATGATTTACTTCCAGGGCGCCTACACCCAGGAACTGATCGATGCGACCGATTATCCCAGCTTCGATATCGAAACCCTCAACAAGATGTTCATGGAGTGGGAGCGCCACAAACACGAAAACATCATGAATTTCCGCGACAACTCATACCGTTCCGTAATGACCGGAACGATGTCGCCCAAGCATCATACTCCCTGGATGGAAGCCATGGACGATTCCATGGAATCGTACCTGGAGAAAAAATAGCCCGAGGGCATGCCTCCGATTTAACTGGCTTTCCGGCTCTGGTCGCTTGCGGCTTCGATTGCGTCCGGCGCGTGCCCGATCCGCCCGGCTGGAAAGCGCACGGTCACGGTGGTCCCGACGCCAACCTCGCTTTGCAAATCCAAGTAGCCGCCATGCATCTCGACGAGCGACTTGGCGAGCGGCAAACCAAGGCCGGTCCCTTCGTGTTTGCGATTCAGTCCGCTATCGATCTGTTGGAAGGGGGCTAACGCCCTTGGAATATCCTCAAAATCGATTCCGATGCCGGTATCGATCACCTGGAATATAAAGCCGCTCTTGGTGCGCGACCAGATTTTCAGTGTGACCGTACCGCCACCCGGCGTGAACTTGATCGCATTGGACAGGAGATTGAGCAGTATCTGTTTCACCTTACGCTCATCGGCATGCAGCAAGGGGATATCGTCCGGCACATCCAACTCAAGCCTCACATTGTTCGCCTGGGCGAGTCCAGTTAGAAGCCTCGTGAGGGAATGGGCGACCGCCGGGATATCGATGCTCTCTTCGCGGAGATCGTCGGTCCCGGATTCGATCTTGGACAAGTCGAGAATGTTGTTGATAAGGGCGAGCAGGTGTTGCCCGGACTCGTTGATGTCAGCTGCGTAGTCGCGATACTTGTCGCTCCCGATCGGGCCAAGCCTTTCGTCCTTGATGATATCCGAAAAACCGATAATCGCATTTAGAGGTGTGCGCAGCTCATGGCTCATGTTGGCCAGAAACTCCGATTTTGTCCGGTTCGCAATCTCGGCCTCTCTCATGGCCGCAAGCATTGCTTCTTCCGTCGCCTTGCGCTCGGATATATCGGAACCGATTCCGCGATATCCTTTGAAATCGCCGTTGGCATCGAAAAGCGGCGTCCCACTGATGGACCAGTGGCTTATGCAACCTTCCGCATCGGGAATAGAGTAACAGAAATCGCGAAACGGACGATGCGCTTCCAAATCCGCCAAATGCTGCTGCCATGCCGCTTCGTCGGCAATACCCTGGCCCGCCTCGATCTTGGTTTTACCAAGATAGTGCTCTTGCGGCAGTCCGGTCATCCTGTGTGTCGGTTCCGAAAAATAGGAATAGCGCAGATCCGCATCCATTTCCCACATCCAGTCAGAGCCAATTTCCGCGAAGCTCTGAAACCGCTCCTCGCTATCCAGTAGCTGTTTAACAATGCTTTCACGTCTTTTGGTTTCGATGCCGATCCTATCGATCATTTTATTGAAGGCTCGGCCCAGGTCACTGATTTCGTCGTTTCCGCCGATGGTCGCCTGAGTTGCGTCGTCAACGGATTCTTGCTGGCTCATGGCGCGGCGAATCAAATTCAGACGGGCGAGGATCTGACGGTCCACAAGGACGTAGGCGATGCTCATGGTGATCAGCACAGCGGCAAGCAACGCGAGGCACAGGAGCCATAGAATTTGTGAAATCGCCGATAACGCCTTCTTGTTGTCTAGCGTCAGCATGATGGCACCGCGGTTTGGACTAGGATCACGCGCGATTTCAGGCTCTATTTCATGGTTTTGCGCGGTCCCGGGCATTGTGCCATGGTCCATTCCGTCTTGCGCGGGCATGGCATGGCTCGGCATCATAGCGGTGTTGTGGCCTTGATCGCCGGTCATGCGTAGCCCCAAAGGCACAATCATTATGAGGGACTCGCCCTCGTCATCGAAATGATGCCCAAAATTTTCCTGCGTCAGGATTTTAAGAAGGTGCTCGCCCAAATGCCGATCCGGTAGTTGGTCTAGCCTCGTGCCATTCCAGGCTTTGTTCGACGATGCCAGAATCTCCGCTGGCTCTTTGGTGACGACGACAATATTTTTGATATGCGGCGAGAGACTGAGCTCGTCGACGATATGCTGCACCTGCATTGAAGTGTCGGCCACCATGGC